>ENA-ORXT01000087-ORXT01000087.1-marine-metagenome-genome-assembly--contig:-NODE-87-length-140458-cov-7.782741_pt1 | contig 140458 bp, 97 predicted proteins | sample MGYA00237868_ERZ511482 | MGnify/ENA metagenome assembly ERZ511482 | reverse complement strand
AAACGGTGTTTCTTGCACTTTCAGGAATATGGCTTGATCAGCCAATCAACACACCAATTAGTGTAAGCAGCATCATCGAGAAAGCCAGATCAAGCAGTATGGCTTACATTCGATTAGATGGAGAAAGGGAAATTCCAGACGACATTTGTTACATTTTTGATCAAATTCAAGGCTTTTCATACAGATTACAGCGAGGATTCTTTAGTTGGAGCTATGCACCCGAGTTTTTGGAGGGGCATTTGGCATACAATTGCGATGACAGACGGTTTTACAGCTTTTTAAAGCTTATCAGAATGCATAGCCCTTCAAGCTTTTGTGACTTAGAGCCTTATCTTGACACGGGAAATATCTCATGACCAGAAAGCATACTCCCCTAGCAGATGATCGAACGATTAGCAATCTAGACGCGCTGTTAGATAGCTCTTCTAGTGACCCAATCCCATCGTATCAGCAGGCTATGACTGAACTGGGTCAAGATCTAGGCAGGTTGCTGAAGGGCAAAATCAATTCACCAGAATCGACTTATGTCGCATTTACAGTAGAGGATGCAGATTTTCTGGCAAAAGGATTGATAGAAACGCTCACAGAGGATGGCGTGGAACTAGCAGGCGTGGCTTGTTTCTGGAACGAAAGTAATACTTGGGCGGGAATTAAGACAACTCCAATTGTGAAAACTTACCTTGAGCCAGCGACTGCATTTATTGAGACGCTTATTATTGTCAAGGCGATTATTTCAAGTGCATGCGTCGTAAAGACCAACCTCTCAAAACTCATTGAACAGATTAATCCGAGCGCTATTCACATAGCTGCACCGGTCATGTTTCAAGGCTCGGAAGATCTACTCAAAGATGAATTCGTAGATTCGATTTCGTCGAAATTTCACTTTTTCACATTTGCAGTGGATGACGAACGGCTAGACGACGGAATCATTGTCCCAGGGGTTGGCGGGAGTATTTATGAGAAATTGGGATTTGACGACAACAATCATAAAAACAACTATATGCCGACTACAGTAAAACAAAGAAGATCCTCGTTTAACGCCCGATCGCATTGATGATGCCTAGGATATAGAGATCAGCGAGCAGGTGGGTCTGTTACCAGGTGCTGAAATCGAATTCCAACTGGACCGAGATGGCATTGTGCAGCTTATCTTTGTATTAGGCTGTGTTGAAGAACTTTCAGGTTCACTAAGATCCCTTACAGCCACTTGTATCAAGTAGTCAAACCTACCACTTGCTATCATTAGCCCTATGCCGTCTACAAAAATTGGGGCATCAAATCAGCAATTGACGATCGGTGATGAGTTTCACCAAAGCATGTTTTTCCCCATGCCCTACAGAAATTCCGGCAATGAGTTGCACAGTGCCATGTCGACAACCGATTTATAAGGTGCGACCTGTACTCGTAAATAGAGTTCACACCCCACACATTAAAATACCATCAGTCTATTGTTATAAAGAACATGTAAATTCAGAGTTTCTGCATAATATATCTCTGCCATATTGTCACCTAAGCTAGATTTGTTTAATTTTGCATTCGAAATTGAAATGAATGCATCAAGATAATCCAACATTGGAAAAGAATAAGGATGATATCCTAGTTGAAAGACAAGGAGAAGTATTGGAACAGCCGAAGTCTGAAAGCTTTACCAAACGGTTCTATATGGAAAGTTATGGCTGTGCCATGAATTTCAGTGATACAGAAATTGTAGCATCCATTTTAAACAAGGAAGGATTTGGACCTACAAAAGTGATGGAGGAAGCTGACCTCATTCTTATAAATACCTGTTCCATTAGAGAAAAGGCAGAAGAAAATGTCAGGAAGCGTCTTTTCATGTTTAACAAGGCGAAGAAGGAGAATAATAAAATTGTGGTTGGGGTATTAGGCTGTATGGCTGAAAGGCTCAAGCACAAACTAATAGAAGAAGAAAAGTTGGTGGACATCGTTGTTGGCCCTGATGCATATCGAGATTTACCAAACCTTATCCATGCTGCAGAGACTGGTCAGAAAGGAGTCAACGTTCTTTTATCAAGAGAAGAAACTTATGATGACATCTCTCCAATGCGATTGGACTCCAATGGAGTAACTGCCTTTATATCTATCATGAGAGGTTGCGATAACATGTGTTCATTCTGCGTTGTACCATTTACTAGAGGAAGAGAAAGAAGTAGAAATGCGTTTACAGTCGTAGCTGAAGCTCAGGATATTTTTGATCAAGGATATAAAGAAGTAACCCTGCTCGGTCAAAATGTGGACTCCTACAAATGGACCAACCCCGAAACAAATGAAACCGTCAATTTTGCCCAATTGATGGCGATGGTTGCCGAAGTAAATCCTTTGCTGAGAGTAAGGTTTTCAACATCGCATCCAAAAGATATTACTGATGAAGTCTTGTACACTATCAGAGACTATCATAATATTTGTAACTACGTGCACCTACCCGCTCAGTCAGGAAATAGTAGAGTTCTAAAATTGATGAATAGAACATATGATATTGATTGGTACAAGGAACGAGTGGATGCTATCTATAGAATCATTCCTGATTGTACTATTTCTTCGGATATGATTGCTGGGTTTTGTACAGAGACAGAAGAAGAACATCAGGATACGGTAGACTTGATTGATTATGCAAAATTCACCATGTCTTATACTTTCTATTATTCAGAACGACCTGGTACTTTGGCCGCAAGGAAATACAAAGATGATGTTCCTTATGAGGTTAAAAAAAGAAGGCTTCAAGAAATAGTTGATAGACAAAGAGCTGTTTCTCACGATCACAATAAAACAGATTTAGGTAAAACCTTTGAAGTATTAATCGAAGGGAATTCTAAAAAATCAGAAGATCAATTTAGAGGACGGAATTCGCAAAACAAGATGATCATTTTCGATAAGACTGAAGGAATTGGTGTTGGGGATTATGTATACATACATGTAGATCGAGTAAACTCTGCTACCCTTTTTGGAAAAATCGTAAATAAAGAATCATAGATGGACTTACAATCAGTTAAACGACGTTTTGGGATTGTAGGTAACTCATCAGGTTTGAACAGAGCACTACAAACAGCCATGCGGGTTGCAAGCACTGATCTATCTGTTTTGATAGAAGGAGAAAGTGGGGTTGGTAAAGAAGCAATCAGTAAGATTATACACGAGTTGAGCAAACGGAAACATGCTCCATCGATTGCAATCAATACTGGAGCAATTCCAGAAGGGACCATCAATTCAGAATTATTTGGGCATGAAAAAGGTGCTTTTACTGGAGCCACCAATGATCGCAAGGGATATTTTGAATCTGTAGATGGAGGCACCATATTCTTGGATGAGATTGGTGAGATGCCACTAGATACTCAGGCCTATTTACTGCGTGTACTCGAGTCGGGAGAATTTATAAAAGTGGGTTCGTCCAAAGTGATTAAAACGGATGTACGTGTGGTGGCGGCAACCAACGTAGATTTATTGGCAAAGATAAATCAAGGACGATTTAGGGATGATCTATACTATAGATTGAACACTGTCCCGATAAGAGTTCCAGCCCTTTATGAAAGGCGTGAAGACATCCATATTCTTTTTAGAAAATTTGCCACCGACTTTGCAGGAAAATATAGAACTGACCCCATCAGATTAAATGAGGATGGTATCAAATTGATTGAGAATTATCGATGGCCAGGAAATATTCGTGAGCTGAGAAATTTAGTGGAACAGTTGTCGGTACTTTCAGAAGACCAATTGATTTCTGGTCAGGATCTTTTAAAAATTGCACCAAAACTTGCTAACAGAAATCTACCAAGTATCCCTCAGGATCGAGATTCAAGTGGATCTAGTTTTGAGGAAAGAGAAATACTTTACAAGGTTTTGTTTGACATGAAAAATGATCTCAATGATCTAAAATCTTTGGTATTTAACTTGATAAAAACGAATGACTTGAGTGTTCCAGAAAAAACCAACGTCAGTCCGGTTGCACCTGTTATTAGCGGTTTAGAAAATAGGTTTCAGAATCAAGGTCATGCGGCTCCAAGTTATAGTGAGGTCGACGATAATAAACCCGTTTTCATCGACAACTTTGACAGCAGCTTTAAAGAGACAGAAATTGTTGAAGAAAACTTAAGCCTAGAAGATAAGACCGTGGAACTGATAGAAAAAGCATTAAAAAAGCATAAAGGGAGAAGAAAAGATGCTGCAGAAGAACTAGGCATCTCCGAAAGAACGTTATACCGTAAAATAAAAGAACACAATATCGCAGAGTGAGATTTATCATAGTCATATCAGTTTTATTTATAAGTTCATGTATCTCATTTAGAGGAGTTACGATTCCCACTGGTGTAAATACCTTCTATGTAGAAATGCCGGTGGTCAATGAACTGAATGCACCACCCGAGTTAGCCCAGATTTTTATGGAAACCTTGCGGCAAAAAGTAAGAGAGCAGTCAAGACTAGTGTGGAATGAAAATGAACCTGATGTAGTTTTCACTCCTATTATAAAGCGTTATACTGTTACTTCGGTTGCACCCCAGGAAGGAGATTTGGTGGCCTTTAATAGACTAGATGTTTCTATCTCTATAGACTATGAAAACACGATAAGTGAGGAAGAAGACGATGGTTCTTATAGCAAATCATTTCAGGCCTTCCAAGATTTCAATGCATCAGAAAATTTGCAAGATTTGGAAGAAGGATTGATTGCGTTGATTTTTGATGATATTACTGAGCGTATTTTTAATGATACTTTTTCTGATTGGTAAGAGGCGCGGAGCGCCAGACTTGCAGACTTGCAGACTTACAGACTTGCAGACTTGAAGACTTGCAGACTTACAGACTTACAGACTTGCAGACTTACAGACTTGCAGACTTGCAGACTTGTAGACTTGCAGACTTACAGACTTGCAGACTTACAGACTTGCAGACTTGCAGACTTGTAGACTTGCAGACTTACAGACTTACAGACTTGCAAACTTGCAAACTTGCAGACTTGCAGACTTGCAGACATTCAGACTTTCAGACATTCAGACTTTCAGACTTTCAGACTTTTGTGTTTCGTTTTTAAAATGAGTACAACAGTCTATCATTAGTCATTTTGCAATCACTCAATCACTAGCTTTGCTGAGTAGATGTATAGATCTCTGTTTTCATCCGGAATAAACTCTAAAAAATACATTCCTGATGGATAGGGATTGATATCTAATCTTTTTGTTGATTCTTGAATTTTCTCTTGAAATATAACCTCTCCAGATCTACTATATAATAACACTATTCCTTTTTGCCCTTCTGGGAAATTTACATTCACAAAATCACTAGCTGGATTTGGGTAAACTTCTAGATCTTTTTGATAAAAAACAGGATTGCCAAACATGGTAGTTATCGAAGGGTCGCACTTTTCATCATCATCTACTCTAAATCTTGGATAATTGGGGAAATTACCTAAAGGAGAAATCCATGGCAACTCCAAACCTCGTTGTCTAAAATCACAGTCCAATCCTTTTTCATCCGGTTTGTTTATGAAATGATAAAAGCGAGAACTACTGCCAGGTGCAATATAAATCCTACAGTCTGGCGCCAACTTGCAAACTGAAAAGGTCGTTGCAAAAGGGTCAGATGTTCCGTCCCAAGTATCAATCAAAATCGCAGCCTCATCTACGTCTTCTTCCCAAAGATCTACCTGATATAATGAATCTGTAAGGGAGGCATAAATAAATTGCCCAGAAGGTGAGAACTCCATTGATATTAATCCAAATTCACTGTACAATGGATATATCCTTTGATTACTAAGTAGACCTGTATCTCGATCAAAATCAAAAACAAATATTCCTTGTTTACTTGTGTTGAAAGCAAACATTTTTCCATCCGTTGAAAATGAAGACATTCCAGATGAAGCAGTTAGAAAATCAACTGCTGGAAATACTTCCTGTACCTGATTTAAAGCAATTCCTTCTTCGTTTAATAGCAAAGTATATACCTTACTATCTTCTGCTGGTTGTAATATCCAATAGTCTTTCTTATTGGAATGCTCAATAGCATTAAGGCAGGATACACTAAAGTCAATAGAATCTAGGAGTACCTGATTTTTGACTGTCACATCACCATAACCTCCGTTGAGTCTTAGATCAATATATGAATACTGAATTATTGTTTGTTTGACAATTCCCTCTGGTTTGATTTCTGGAAGTTTGGTGATGAGGTAACAACCAAGACTATCAGCAGGATCTGGTAGTGCTAAAATATCTTGATTTCCAGGAAAACCATTTGCACAATCATTATCCCACAGTGTTTGAAAGAATTCTCCATCATTTATCCCTTCTCCATTGGGCATGATTCTGTGCATTCTATCTGCTACAGCACAACCATTTGAATAAAACAAGAGATTTCCTTCACGGTCACTGACGATTGCATTGTTGCGATTATATTCTAAAATACTGGTTCCAAGTTCTACTATTTTTTGATCATTGTTGAAATCAAATAATATGGTTTCAATACCAGGGGCTATGTCTGTTTGATTGGCGGAAAACCAAAGGTAATCTCTTTTGTCTTGAGCTTGGGTTTCCGCAAAAAAGAAGAAACAAAGAATAGGAAGAAGTATTCGCATTAGATAATGATTAATGGAGCAAGGGGATTTATTGCTTGCTAAATGGTAAGATATACATTTTTTTTTGGAGAAGACCTCACTTCGTTTATAGTGATGCTTCGGCGTATGGGCATACATCGTTGGTCTTATCTGACAGGCAGGCTCGCTGAAGACTTTATTCAATTTCAATTTAAAAATTTTACCATCTAATGCGCCGTAAATTTTATGCCGTCCTTTCAGGACTCATAGGTAATTATATCTTTTAGCAAGCGTTGAAACCCTTGCTTAATTTATGCCGTCCTTTCAGGACTCTTTTATTTTTATCTTCAGCGAACGAAGTGAGCGTGCCTGCCTTCGGACAGACAGGTCCAAATCCCTATCGAACGCAGTGAGATAGAAATAATGGTGAGTTTATAGCTCAATAGCCGCTTAGCTTTTTAACTTTGTGGTTGATGTCACCGAGTCTAGATAAAATAATATCCAACCCTGAACTTGCTAAAACTGTCTCAGTTGAGTGGATAGAGCAAGAACTGCAAAAACAGCCATATAATAGGTTTTTGCAAGGGCTTTTAGAGCAAAGGACTACATCTAGCTCTAATTTTTCCTTTTCAAATCACGAAAGTCTTATAGAAAGTATCATTTCTGATACTACTCGGAATTCACAAAGCTCATTTTATATTAAGGATGTTACTCTTACTACAGACCCAACATTTGCGGAAGCGGAAATCTCAAACACGAAAGAATCAAAGATCACGGCTGCTGCTATCGGAGCTGGTGCAATCGTCACTGGATCAATAATGACAGGGGCTGAGGATGCTGCCGAATTAAAACACACTATTCATGAAGAACCAATGTCCAATTCTGAACAAATAGAAGAAAGCGGATTGTTGGGGTTTTTGAATCGATTGGATGGCACATTACCTAAGAAACAATCCAGACCTGCCGTGGATCCTATGCTTAAGCAGGAAAACTATGAGAAAGAACCTAAAAAAGAATCAAAGGTTCTTGATCTAACTGATGAAAATCTGGAAGAGGTGGACATGGAAGTAGTAAATGAGCTTCCTGAGCAGATTCCTACTTTGAAGGAAAAAGATGAAATTGAAGAAGAAGAAAATGAAGAGTATCCGGATCAAATGATTTTTACCGATAAGGTTGGGAAAAAGAAGAAGAGGAAGAAAAATAAGAAAACAACTATGTCTAAAACACAATATCGATGGAGCTCTGAGACTGCCGCAGACTTTAATATGACTAGTTTAGACCCATTTACAGAGTGGATAAATACAGTTGATGGAGTTGAAAACACTAGTATTAAAGTTGGGAAGAAAAAGAAGAAGAAGAAAAAGAAAAAACAAAAGAAGAAATATAAAAGTTTAGAGGCCAAACCGGAAATTGCATCGGAAGCATTAGCTACGTTATTGACGAATCAGGGTCATTATAATGAGGCAATCGAGATGTACAAGCAGCTATCTTTGAAAAATCCAGAAAAAAGTAGTTTCTTTGCAGCCAAAATTGAAACAATCAAAGACAAAATATAAGCAATGATAACAGGATTAACCATATTGATCGCGATAAATTGCCTCCTCTTAATGCTAGTCGTATTGGTCCAAAACCCTAAAGGTGGTGGAGTTGATTCTACTTTTGGTGGGCAAGGTGCTACTCAGATGTTTGGAGCAGCCAGATCTACTGATTTCATTGAAAAACTAACTTGGGGATTGGCAATCACTTTATTTATTTTATGCATCATTACAGCTTTGATGGTGAGTAATGCATCAGGAGGTGGGGCTATTAATGTTGATGGTTCTGGATTTCCAGGATAAGTCGTTAATTGAAGGGCTCCCAAGAGCCAATTTGTCAAAATACTTCTTCATTTTGGCAGAAAAATTCTACAATAATAAGAGCTACTGAAAAAATGTCAGATATACTTCATTTGGCACATTTCGTGATTATATAGCATGACACAATTTTTTACTCAATTAATCAAAAACATTTATCGGTATGAAGATGAAACCCATCAATGACCGCGTAGTAGTGCAGCCTGCCAAAGCAGAAGCCAAAACTACCGGTGGAATTATCATTCCTGATACTGCAAAAGAAAAGCCTCAAAGAGGTAAAATTGTTGCAGTTGGTCCTGGTAAGGATGGAATCAAACTAACTGTCAAAAAAGGAGACACCGTTCTTTACGGAAAATACTCAGGACAGGAAATCAACTATGAAGGAAAAGATTATCTGATCATGAAAGAAGACGACATCCTTGTTGTCTTGGGATAATCAGTTATCATTCACATTAATTAATTTAAACACAATCCAGATATGTCAAAAGAAATTAGCTTTGGTTCTGATGCCAGAGTCAAATTGAAAAATGGAATTGATGCATTGGCAAATGCAGTCAAAGTTACATTAGGGCCAAAAGGTAGAAATGTAGTAATCCAGAAAAGTTTCGGCGCTCCTGCTATCACTAAAGATGGTGTAACAGTAGCAAAAGAAATAGAACTTGAAGATGCAACTGAGAACATGGGTGCACAAATGGTTAAAGAAGTTGCTTCTAAAACTGCTGATCTTGCAGGAGATGGAACAACTACTGCAACTGTACTTGCACAAGCAATGGTAACAGCAGGATTGAAATATGTTGCAGCTGGTGCTAATCCTATGGACTTGAAAAGAGGCATGGACAAAGCAGTTCATAATGTAATTGAAAAACTAAGCAAGCAGAGTGAGGTCATTGGAAACGATATCAAAAAGATCAAACAAATTGCTTCTATTTCGGCTAATAACGATGATGAAATTGGTTCTCTAATTGCAGATGCGATGAAGAGAGTAACTAAAGATGGCGTCATTACAGTAGAGGAAGCAAAAGGTACTGATACTTATGTTGATGAAGTACTAGGAATGCAGTTTGATAGAGGATATCTATCTCCATACTTCGTGACTAACTCTGAGGATATGATCACTGAATACGAGAATCCTTTAATCTTAATACACGATAAGAAGATCTCAAATGTTCAGGACATTGTACCAATTCTTGAGCAAGCTTCACAAGCTGGAAGACCACTTCTTATTATTGCAGAAGATGTAGATAGCCAAGCACTTGGACTTTTGGTTGTCAATAGACTGAGAGGAGGATTGAAAGTTGTTGCTGTAAAAGCTCCTGGATTTGGAGACAGAAGAAAAGCAATGCTTGAAGATATTGCAATCCTAACTGGAGGTACTGTTGTATCTGAAGAAAAAGGATATGCACTTGACAAAACAGATGTCAAAATGTTGGGATCAGCTAACACAATTACTGTAGACAAAGACAACACTACTATTGTCAATGGGAAGGGTAAAAAAGCTGCTATCACATCTAGAATTAATCAGATTAAAGCACAGATAGAAACAACAACTTCTGACTACGACAAAGAAAAACTACAAGAGAGATTGGCTAAGTTGGCTGGTGGAGTTGCAGTTTTACACGTTGGTGCTGCAACTGAAGTTGAAATGAAAGAAAAGAAAGATAGAGTTGACGATGCATTGCATGCAACGAGAGCTGCTATCGAAGAAGGTATTGTAGTTGGTGGTGGTGTCGCTTTGGCAAGAACGATTGCTGGAATGGACAAAATCAAAGTCGAAAATGAAGATCAAGGAATGGGTGTTCAGATTGTAAAGAAAGCTTTGGAATCTCCAATTAGAATTATTGCAGAAAATGCAGGAGTTGATGGATCTGTTGTACTTCAAGAAGTGTTGAAACTTAAAGGAGACCATGGATTTAATGCTAGAACTGAAAAGTACGAAGACTTGAAAAAAGCTGGAGTTATTGATCCAACCAAAGTAACAAGAGTTGCAATCGAAAATGCATCTTCTATTGCTGGTATGGTATTGACAACTGAATGCGTAATCAGCGATAAGAAAGAAGAAGGTGGAGGAGCTCCAATGATGCCACCAGGTGGTATGGGAGGAATGATGTAAGAGAATTAATTTCATTCAAGATAAATATAAAGGGCCCTTGCTAATCGCAAGGGCCTTTTTTATTTCATATAGAAAATTTGGTCATAGAATTGATTCTTATTTCTGATTTGTTGAATATCTTTTGATAATATCTATAAATTTGAAGTATATGGAAAATGAACGTCTTCTCAAAAAAGCTAAAAAGCACGTCAAAAAGAAAAAGGATTTCTTTGCACATGCCGCAATCATGGCTGCAATTTCTTTATTTCTATTCCTCCTTGCGTTTATTAATAATGATGGAGATTATTCTTGGGTATTTATAGCTGTTGGTGGAATGCTCTTGAGTATTGCATTTCATTACATAGGTGCATTTGGTATGGGTGGTCTCGATAAGGGCCTTGAAAATTGGGAGGCGGATGCATTAGAAGACGAGTATCTAAGACTTAAAGAATTGGAGGATCGAAAGAAAGAATTGCTTGATGCTGACAAACTCAGGCTAAAACAATTGGAAAAACGATACAAAGGTGACGACTACGTATAAATAAAAACCTAGGCATGCAAGATCGTTTATTAAAAAAAGCACAAAAGAAAGTAAAACAAAAGAAGGAATTCTATACACACGCTATAGTCATGGCCGCTAGTGGTGCCTTTATGGTTATTGTTTCATTTTTTGCAACCCCTGGTGCAAATGGTTGAGTAATTATTCCACTTGCAGCTTTTGCCCTTTCTGTAATCATTCACTATTTAACTGTATTTGGAATAGCTGGACTAAATAGTCGATTTGAAAACTGGGAAGAGGTAGAATTAGAAAATGAATATCTCAAACTTAAGCACCTTGAAAAACGCAAAGAAGAATTTTTGGATGAAGATAGATTGCGTCTTAAAGAACTAGAAAAACGATACAATGATGATGACTTTGTGTAGGTCTAAAAGTTATAGCTACAAGTTATTAAAAAGCCCTTCAAGTCATTGAAGGGCTTTTTAAGCAACACTATTACAGTAGATCTATCTTAAATTTTATTTGCGTCAGGATGGTATCATCACCACTTGAATCTTTCCTATCAAATCCTTCTAACTCAATTTCTTCTCCCACTTGTCCTAGGTAGTGACTCGTTGTATCTCCTTCCTTTCCTATGACATATATTTGTCCACTTTCAAGATAAATATGTAGATTCAAGGGAAGGGTTCCATTGATTGGGTTGATGTCACAGAAGTCATCTGCAAAGCAGAGACCACCATCTATTTCTTTCATCAAGAAAACAATTTTAGCCTTAGAAGTACCTTTTGAAATTGCATGATTGAAAGACCAATTTGGATTTCCAATTGGGCCATCAACTTGTCCTGTTTCATATTTTTCAACATTTTCTAACATTGAATCAAACCAAAAGCCTTCACCTATTCTAGCTGAGGCGTAAAATTCTACCTCTCCACAATTGTCTTCCCCACTGGTTACTTTGTAAGAAATAATATTTGCTTTTAATGTTCGCAAAGCATCAATATCTGGAGTTTTGAATCTAGAAAAATTTTCAGGATAAAGAAAATTTATTCCCGCGATGTCTCCAATTGACAAGCTATTTTTCCTAGCAATGGCTTTACCTGTACTCTTATCTAATATGGTTGGGAGAGGATGTCCATGCTCATCTTCTTTACTAAACGTAAATCCTCCATAATGCATGATTGAATTTTTATCGTAGGGGCCAATCTTAATGGCATCATAGTAGTGCATATTAAAATTATGTTTCTTTCCAAACTTTACATTATCTATTAAGACCTCAACATGTTCATCGCGATCGCTTCTACCCTGTTCATGCCAAAAACCGGCTGAATGCAGAATTTCATGAATGACGGTTCCTTCCCATGTCCCGCCAAGTTTTATAGTATTTCTTCCGCCTGTCCTTCCAACTGGACTTGAGCCACCATTTAAGTCGGGTACTTTTTTAAAATAGATATAATCTTCTTGTCCATTTCTAGGAGTCAAAGTAAGATTTGTCAATTTATCTAGAATTTCTATGGCTGAAGTGAGCTCTAATTTTTCTTGGCTAGTCCAATCAGTATCAAATTCATAAGGAATAATTCCATAGAACCAAAGACATTCTTCACTGTTCGTCGCTAACAAAGGGGAAGTTGCACTCCCAATTCCATCTTTGTTATTATTGTACAAATTATGGAAGTTAGGTCTTTGTGGATGACCTGGTGGTCTTGGAGCCACAACATCATTGGCACTTCCCAAGACAATATCTCCTTCAAAAATAGCTTCATTGTCTTTAACTGCATATTCAAATGCAAAGCCTTGGTTATACAAAGGCAATATCTTATTTGATTTGTAACCATCAATTGCTCCTTCTGCATAAGCATCGATTCTAGGTAAGTTTAGATCATATTGGGTGTACATGCCAGGGACATGTGGAATGTATACTTCTTTGACAATTGGTTCAATCATCAAAACATGATATTGAAGTTCATAATTCAACTTGTTCCAAGTTTGATTAAAAATTGTCCATTCGGTACCGTTCCACCATACTCCTTGAGGATCTGATTGGTAATGCGATAATAACTGCTGCGTAAAAAAGCACATTGTATTTTCATCCTTTGCTTTGCCTTGCGCCAACTTCAGTATATGTAAATCTGTATTTGCTGCTCTTGTTTTGGTTTTAAAGGTCACTCCTTTTATTTCTCCATTTGCAAGCTGTCCTTTTTCAAATACCAGTACATTAAACATAGTTCCATCGGGAATTTGTGATTTATCGGTATTGTAGACATGCCACTTCCCTTGCATAGGTCTAACGCCGACTGGAGATGGATTGTGAACACCGTACCTTTGAGTAACAATGATTATTGGATCCTGAAATTTATTGATTAGCTCAGATTTCATAACCGACATATGGACATTGGTATTACTTTTTGTTGCCTTATGCACAAAGGCTGACTTTACTTGGGACTTATCCACAATCAGCACATTGAATTGTGTACCAATAGGTAGTTTCTGTTTGTTCTGATTAAAGATTGTCCATCTTTTATTGAATTCATTGTACCAAACACCAATAGCATTTTGATTGTATTTTCCATACAGTTGTGACACTATTATAAATGCATCAGGATTTTCATTTAGTAAAGCGTGATCAATATTGACGATATGGCCTTGTGTATTATCCGCTGTTGTTGTAACTGTTAGCGTTTGGCTACCAGACGAATTATATATTTGCTTTTGTCGCTCAATCTTATTTGCCAAATCCGCTGTGCCACAAAAGTGACTTCTCGAAGTATCTTTTTGGCTCCAACTGAAACTACTAATTGTAAGCAGTATATAAATGAAGTTAGTGTACATAATAGGTGTTTTAAAGAGGGTAATTAATAAATAATTTTAGGATTGAATATTGTGGATACAATCGGTAATGGATTTATAAACTAATCCTTAATTGACTGTTGTATATTCTGAATTTGTAATGATATAATCCTTTTCTTCAAAGCTTATACACTTCATTGAGAAGGGATTTTTGTTTGGCTTACCTAACTTGTGCATATTTAATTCGAGGAGTAATCCAGGCTTCACTGCATTTGCCTGACTTAAAATTTCTGGATCAATTGGCGATTGAAATCCAAACAATGCCTTACTAGAAGAACTCAGTTCATGAGCAACGTACATATACCCTTCTGAGCTTGAATTTGTAAATTGATACTCTGCACATTCGTATCCTAAGATTCTTTTAGTTTCTCCTGTTGGCTTAATCGATGAAGATTTAGAAGTTTTCTTTGAAAGGCGGGCAGCAATCTTATAGTAATCAATGTAAGGAAGAAAACTGCGTGCCTTATTGCCATTACCTTCTGCATAAAATAGAGAAAGTTTTCTATTTTGGTCTAATAAATAGATATTAAGCTCATCTGGCTCATCCTCATACATTGCCACAGTTTGATCTTTTCGATCGATGAGATAAGTCATAGTATTTGTACTTCGCTTATCTGTCATTTCAACAGTATACACGACATCGAAGGAATAAGAAGCTGGCAATTTTGCTTCTTTATTATCAGTACTACCCAACATATCTCCAATCTCAGATTCTAACTTATCTGCCAATCCATCAAGTTGGCAATAGCTAGCTGAAATCTGGAAAAATAACATGCAGAATATAAGGGAGAATTGGACAAGTTTAAAATTTAGGATTGAACTGAATCCTATAAATTTTAAACGTAGACTATACTTTTGAGTTTTCATGAAAAAGGTTTTATTGAAATTATATTCTAATTTCAATAACTTCTTCAATCAATTCTTAATAGATGAGTAAACGGAACTATACTATGCGTAAAAGGGAATATGAATTATTAATCGGAAAGAAGAATTGGTAGTTTAATGACCACTAGCGTTCCTAGGGCCTTTCCATCATCATCAAGCTTATCAATTATTGTGACCTCACCCCCTTTTCCTCTTAATTCTCCAATCAAATTAATTCTATCTTCAGTAATTTTCATTCCGTGAGACTTACGTCGAATGGCATTTTTTGTTTTTAACTGCTTGGCCCTTTCCCTACCAATCCCATCGTCATCAATTTCCATTATGTACTTGTTGTCTTCAATAGAAATTGAGATTTTAAGTAGACCAACTGTTTCCTTATGCAACAATCCATGCCAAATTGCATTTTCCACATAAGGTTGCAGAATCATCGGAGGAATGGTTTTTAAGTCCTGTGAAATTTGAGGATCGATGTTGATCTCGTAATTGAACTTGTCTTGAAATCGCATTTGCTCCATCTTAATATATAAACTAACGGCTTCCAACTCTTCTGCCATGGTAATAGTATTCATCTTGGAGAAATCTAATATGTTTCTAACAAGTTTAGAAAATTTACCTAAATAATCCGAGGCCTTCAATGGATCATTATTGAGTATAAAGTTATCAATGGAATTGAGGCAATTAAATAAGAAATGCGGATTCATTTGGCTTCTCAAAGCTTCTAGTTTTAACTGAGAAAACTGTTCATCAAACTCTGATCGCAATTCCATCTCTCTCTTCCTTGAAGTCTGTTTTATTCTAGAGTAAATGCTTATTAAGCCCAATACTAATAATGCGATAAGCAGCTTAAACAATAGTGACTCAAACCATTTAGCTTTCACCTTTATCTTCAAAGCTTCTACAATGGGAGCATCTTCAACACTATTAGAAATGTTTCTAAGTAAAAAAGTATAATTGCCAGGTGGCACTTGATTATAGCTTGCGCTAAATGAAGAATTACTTTCAATCCAATCACCATCATATCCATCTAGCTTATACTGAAATTTAGCTGTGGGACCCAGGCCAAAATCCTTGGTGGAATAATGCAATGTGAAATAATCTTCATCTGGCTGCAATACAAATTCAGATTTATCACCATAGTCTCTCACCTCTGTTTTTCCTAAAACTTCAGTTTTTGAAACATAAGAGACCGATGTGTTCAATTTATTCAATAATGAATCTGGGTGAAAAAATGATTCATTGATACCTGATGAAATGTAGACGTTTCCATTACTATCTAATTTACCTGCAAAATCTTTGAGCCAATTATTAGTACTAAGACCATCAATATTTTTGTAGAGCCTTTGCTCTTGTTTAGCTGGATTGTAAAAAATTAATCCAAATTCAGAGCCAAGCCAAATATCGTCGTTTTTGTCAACTAGTAAATTATTAGAAATCGCCTCTCCAAAAATTTCCGATATAAATACAGAAGATATTGTGTCCCTATCGTTATTCAAGCTGACCAACTTTTCTCCTAAAACTTCCCACCTTTGACCTTGTGAATCAAGTGTATTCTTCTGAAAATTATCTTTATTAAATTTTAAATTACTATTAAATTTATTGAAGTTCGGATTGATGACGTTTATCCCTCCATAGAAATTATTAACTATCAAGGTATTTTTAGTGCCCTGTATTCTTGCAAAATTTATCAAAGAAAAACCCCTTTCAGAATGCCTTTTAAATTTATAAAACTTCTCATCATTTAGATTATAAATTTTGGACAAAGCACCACCTATAATCAACAATGAATCATTATATGGATATATCTCTAACACACCATGATATTGATCTGGCTTATTATGTTTGGGTCCAGCTGGGGTAAGTGCAGAAAATTGTTCTGTTTGCGTATCAAATTTGATAAGGCCTTGGTAATGACTACCAAAAAAAACATTTTCAGCTATGTGAATTAAATTAGCATGGATGATTCCATTTTCAATAGGGTGTAAATTGTACAATCCAGAAAGATCCTTTAAGTTATATCGTGTGAAAGATCCATCTAAAATATTGATATGAAATAAGTTGTTCTTGTAGTAATGCCAAAGTAAATTGGGGTTAGAATGGTCAAATGCTATACATTCTTTATTGACTGCAAGCAATGAATCTTCTGCTATCGCTGGAACCTTAAATATGGTATCTATATCATTGGCTGTAATTTTTAGGATACTCCCATCGAGTGTTGAAATATAATCTTCTCCCTTCTTAGATTTAGCATGGCTGATAGGGACAAAATTTCTTTTCGATTTCCTAATTACTTTCTCGTGAGATTTTCTTGGATAATAGTAGGCTTCGTGATCCCAGGAGAATAGATAAATTGTGTCCAATATTTCCACCATGTTATACATTGCAATATTCACTCGCTGATCAACAGCAGCTCTTTCATTTATACTAACTCCATCAAACGTATACAGGAGGTTTGAAGCAGATAGCCATAGAATATCGTCACCATCCAAATGTGCATAATCAACCCAATTCTTGAAATGTCTCCCCTTCTCATAATTTATAGATCTCAGGTTCTGTAATTTCTCAAGCTCAGTCATTGCTTCTTGACATGAAACATCAAGCACCCCACCATTGAGACCCATGAGGAAGATTAAAATTGCTGCTATGGTGTTTTGAGCTATGCTTTTCACAAAGTTTAGATAAAGTTATTAATAGCTTCGAGTACCTCACTTTTCTTCCGTCTTGACACCGGTACTTTTACTCCATTTTTAAGGATCAGTTCCCCTCCTTCTATATTGGAATACTTTTGCACACAACTGAGATTTACATGGTAAGATTTGTGAGTTCTAACAAAGAATTTTGGGCCTAATGAACTTTCTATATCAGCTAGCGTCTTGCTTACCACAATCTTACGATTATCTGTTGTGAATATATATGTATAATTAGAAGCTGCTTGACAATAGATGATTTCATTTAAAGGCAATACTTCCATGCCTTCAGTTGAATGAATCATGATCTTTGTTACTTCAATCGGCTTATTCATTTCACCAATCAAGTCGTTCAGGCTATGTTTATTAAGTTTTTGTAGATCCGATTTGACCCTGTTGACACAATTGATAAGATCATCCTTATCGACTGGCTTCAATAAATAATCGATTGCCTTTACTTTGAAAGCCTGAATTGCGTATTGATCATATGCGGTCACAAAGACAACATTAAAATCAAGCTGATCTCCAAGACATGATAATAACTCAAATCCGTTCATCCAAGGCATTTCAATATCTAAAAATAGGAGATCTGGCTTTAGTGTAGAAATAGCAAGTAAGCCTTCTTTTGATGAATTACATTTGGCAACTATATCAATTCCATCACAATGGATTTCAAGCTTTTTACTCAAGGCATTTATTGCTGCTTTCTCATCATCTATAATTATACTACGTATCATGCCTGATTAATTGTTTCAATTACTTTTTGCTCTACTTGATAAGCTTTAGTGTGCCTTCATTTTCTAAGGTAAAAATTTATATTATCATTTACCTACCAAATTAGTCCACAGCCTTATGAATACCTAAGTGGTAGTTTCTATTGAGTTAACGGTAGTAAAAGACAACTGATTTAGGTAGACTTACAAATATTTACGGAAGTGGACTAGATATCTAAGGAATTAATGTAAACAGTATGAGTAATCAAATAGGTACTTTATTATAAATTTCGTCCATTTTATATCCAAAATAAATGACAGATATCCAACATTACTGATTCTACCATAGAATTTTTCTATTCCGAAATTATACTCATTGACAGAATCTTTCATTGAGTGCAAAGATGTTAGCCGAGCATAATTTGATAACAATCTCTACACTACTTATAAACTCTTGTTACTACTAAATTCATATTACAAAAAATCATCAAGTAAATGTAGTCAATAAGCCTGTTCCATAGTTTATTGTCATAACTTTGCTGACTTATTTAGAATTGAAAAAGATATGACTGCACTCATTAGAAATTTAACGGAAAATCCAAAGAATGATATTCTTTCTGGAATCACCGTTGCCTTGGCTTTGGTTCCAGAAGCTGTTGCTTTTGCATTTGTGGCAGGACTTGACCCATTGGTTGGATTGTACGGGGCATTTATTATGGGGATCATCACCGCAATTTTTGGTGGTAGACCCGGGATGATTTCTGGTGCAACGGGAGCAATGGCAGTGGTTATGGTTCATCTTGTCGCGGAAGGAAACGAAGTTGGAAAGGCTCTAGATTCAGCTATTCCGAATCTTGGACTTCAATGGTTGCTTATCACTTTACTCATCGTTGGTGCAATACAAATTTTCGGTGGAGTCATGCGGCTTGGAAAATTTGTTAGACTTATTCCCCACTCTGTTATGATGGGATTTGTAAATGGACTTGCAATCGTCATTTTTATTTCGCAGCTCGGAATGTTTAAAGAAACAATAGATGGTGTGCCTACCTGGTTGCAAGGCTCACAATTATATATCATGTTGGCTCTTGTATTATTGACCATGGCCATCATGCATTTCTTACCAAAATTAACCACCAAAATTCCTTCAGCATTGGTCGCGATAGTTGTTGTTGCAGCTATTACAATCTTAGGAGATTTAGATGTTAGTACAGTAGGGTCATTCATTAGAGACGGAGGTGGAACAGGATTAAATGGAGGACTTCCAGTGTTCCAGACACAACTTTTTGGAATGTTGGAGACAATTGGACCCCACTGGAAAATGATTGTAACCACAGCTTTCTTATTAGCTGCTATTGGGCTTATAGAATCGCTAATGACATTAAATCTTGTCGATGAATTGACAGAATCAAGAGGAAGTGGAAACCGAGAATGTGTAGCTCAAGGAGTAGGAAACATACTAAGTGGTCTTTTTGGCGGTATGGGAGGATGCGCTATGATCGGCCAATCAATTATCAATGTTGAGTCAGGAGGAAGAGGAAGATTATCTGGCATAGTAGCAGCGCTCATGTTGTTAAGCTTTGTATTGTTTGGCTCAAGTCTAATAGAACAGATTCCAATCGCTGCCTTAGTCGGTGTTATGTTTATGGTAGTGATAGGAACCTTTGCTTGGAGTAGTTTTAGAATCTTAAATAAGATTCCAAAGTCTGATGCTTTCGTATTAATTGCAGTTTCATTAATAACAGTTTGGCAAGATTTGGCCATTGCTGTTATTGCTGGTGTGATTATGTCTGCATTGGTGTTTGCATGGAAAAATGCGACAATGATTAGAGCAAGAAAAAGAATTAAGGAGGACGGCACCAAAGTATATGAAATCTGGGGGCCATTATTTTTTGGATCCATTCAAAACTTCAATTCAAAATTTGATGTAAAGAATGATCCTAAGAAAGTTGAGTTAGATTTTATTGAATCAAAAGTGAGTGACCATTCAGGATTAGAAGCTTTAAAGAATCTAGCCAATAAATATCTTGACTCAGGTCGTGAAATCCAATTGGTGCACTTAAGTCCTGAATGCAAAAAGCTTTTAATGAAAGCAAATCCTAAATGGAAAGACTACATCCAAACGAATATTGATGACCCAAGGTATTATGTTGCAACAGATACAATGGATAAAGAGGTATAATGAAGAAGGTCAATGATTAACAATCATTGACCTTCTTTTATTTAGATAAAACTCATCTATATTAAAATGCAATTACTGACCGCCTGCTCTTTTACTTTCTTCTTCAATACCGGTTTTCCTATTTCGGCTTTTCACTTTTTGGTTTCCCCAATTATAACTCGCACTTAAGGTTACCCTTCTAGTATCATTTTTACCTGAGCCTAAAGATTCTAAGCCAGCAAAACTAGATTTCCCTTCCCACCAAGCTTGGTAGAAAACATCATTGGCTGCAAGCTTTACATTTAATTGATCGTTAAGGAATTTTCGTTGTAAGCCCAAATTTAAAGACCAAGAAGATTCGTACTCAAAGACTCCTCCCCAAACTCCTGGGCCTGCATAATAACCTGAGATTTCTCCATTAATTTTTTCCACCAATGGAAATGTATGTTGCGTATAGAATGAATAGGTAAAGGCTTGAACATCTACTACCTGACCGTCACCATAGTCCGCCTGATTGTCAATGTATGATCCGCTAATATTGAAAAATGCATTCCAGCTTTTCCCAAATTGTGTAGGGATAGATATATTTCCAGATACTACTGTCTGATCAGCCAGATTAGCCCAAGTAATAAACCCTGCTCGGGCATCTTCGGTATCAGGAGCAATCAATCTAGTTATTTGGTTTTCCGTCTTACTATATCCTAATTTGAAATTATAGCGATATTGATAAGTCCAACCTAATTCTACATTATTTACAATCTCTGCAAGTAATCGCGGATTTCCTTTTTCAAAAGACAGTTCACTTAATCTATTTTCAAATGGATTTAATACACTGTAGTCAGGTCTGTTAATTCTTCTACCAAATGCTAGATTAAAAGAATGCATTGGTTTAGGCGTCCATGAAAATCCAATATTGGGAAAAGCGCTCAAATAATTTTGAATCACTGGAGGCTCGACAAGAGAAGGATCAAATGGAGTCAATGTGCCGACTGCGTCAGTTTGCTCTAGCCTCAAACCTGAAGAAAAGCTCACTTTCTCATTAATAGGTCTATTGAAACTCAAATAACCCGCATATACATTTTCTGCATATTCAAAAACATTGGAACGTTGGTCATTTCTTATATTATTACCATCAAGTACATCGTAAAACAAAAAAGTATTATCAGATACAACCCTACTTATTTTTCCTCCAATCCCAAACTGCCCACCTGCCACAGGTTGTTCGTAATCCAACTTTGCTGTATAAATGTCAATATCATTTTCCGGATCTATTACATTTACCCGTTCACTTAAAAATAAATTTTCTTCGGTTGTTGCATAATATCTATTTGGTGAAAATCGACTTGAAAACCCAAGATAGTTGCCATAATCCAAATCGACATTTAAACTTTTCTCTTTTGAAATATCATATCTATAATTGATATTAAAGGTATTATTCCCTCCTCCACCAGTTGCGACATTTCGAGCAAATAAAACAGAGTCGATAATACTCAGATTTGGCTTCGTTGATATTTCAACAATATTTTCATTTAGTGTTCTACGATCATTATCTGCCCCACCAAATATGAATCCAATGGTTTGTTTTTCACTAATAAAAAAGTCAGCACCTATGCGATAATTAAAATTCTGAAAAGAAAAGGTCGTATTGTTTATTTCGTCAAGAAGAAAATTGTTTTGATCACTTAGGAAAATCATGTTATTAAAACCAGTCATATCCCCATATCCTATATTCCCAAACAGATTCATTTTTTTGTTGCGATAATTGATAGTGCTAGATAGATTGTAGCGACTTTCAACGCCTTGCGAGAAGCTTGCACTTAAAGATCCATTGGCTCCATTGTTTTCATCTCGTTTCAATCGTATATCTATAATACCGGCATTTCCTTGAGCTTCATATTTGGCACCTGGATTTGTGATAATATCAATTCTATCAATTTGTTCTGCAGGAAGATTTTGCAAATAGGCTGTCAGATCAGCTCCAGACAAAGGCAATACCTTCCCATCGACAAAAATCCGTACACCCGTTCTACCTAGGACGCTAATGTTATCATTATTATCTACTGTGACACTAGGTGCTTTCCGCATCAATTCTAATACATTCTCTCCAACACTATTAATTGTTCCACTTACATTGAACACTGTCCGATCTGGCTTGACCTCGACGAGAGCACGAGTGGCTGTTACAGTAACCTCATCGAGACTCGTACCAGAAGTCATAAATTTTAATAAGCCCAAATCCGTCGTGCCGCTATCCTTAATTTCAAAATTAGGAACAATTAAATCAGCTAGACCTACATAGGATGCTTTTATGAAGTAGGATCCTTTGTTGACATTTATGATACTAAATAATCCGGCATCATCCGTTGTCTCTACTTTGACCAAGCTACTATCTATAGCACTGTGTAGCGCAACATTGGCAAACACTACTGCTTCAGCTTGATCGTCTTGCAACAAGCCTTTTATTTGGGCTTCTTGTGCCTGCGCGGCAATTCCGGCTAGCAAACTTAATACTAAAATAATATAAACACGCCTTGTAAATACCCTGTAAACTCCTTCTTTCATCAGTTGTCAAATTTGCTGGTAACGAGTACCAATTTTTGTGGTATTGCAAAGATGACATACTGAGAGGAAATTTTACAAAGTTGGCTCGTAATTTCGACAGATTTATGCCATTTCCATATAGGACTTCCTATTCAATCAATATAAATGACATTTATCGTAAGATGACACTTACTGCATATTCTTAAGGAACTCAACTCCTTCCAGCTTATTGATATTTGTTTTCAATTCGGAAATGTAAGGACCGAAAGATTTATTATTTAAATATTGGCCTACAAAGTAAACAAAGGGCACAGAGACAATACACGCTACAAGAGCGAAAGTTAAGAAGCCTGTATCATTTATAAGCATCTCAAATGTTTCACCCATTCCAAATTGCCGATAAAACATTGTGCAAAGAACAATAACTTGAGCACCAAAAACAAAGAAGTTTCTTTCAAAATTGATTGATCTCTCTATCAGTCTAGCATTGCGTTTCATTGAATCAAGAACATTGATATCTTTTGCTAACTCGGAATCCATTCGTTTTGACTCTTTATTAATTTGAAAAAACCCAATAATGTACATCAAGTTCACAACACCAATCGCAACAACAGACCCAATATTGTCTCTCGCCAAAATCATCATGATTGTAAATCCGAAAACGAATAACAAACACCAATATGACTTCATCTTTAATCCCTTTTTAATCTTATTTATCGCAGAGCTTGACTCTGAAGTAATTGCATTCATAATTTCTTCATTTTTTAATGACTGATTTTGAAATAGATGTTCGTTTAGTTCTTGCCACTCTTTATATAGTTCCATCGGTAGCTTTTTTAAATTGTTCTACAATTTTTGTTTTTAGTCTGTGAATTTTCACAGTCACATGATTGTTTGTCATACCAGTTATCTTCCCTATTTCGGGATTTGCATATCCATCTAGATGCAAACTCATAATCATCCTATCTACTTCATCCAATTGTTTGATCAAGTAATACAAAATTTCATATCGCTCCTTCTTTGTTTCTTTTGTGGTCTCATGATTTAGGTTTTCGATTTTCAATTCTTCACTAGGTTTAAGCTTTCGCTTAAAAGCCAAAACAGTATTTAAGTATACTCGATACAACCAAGTACTAAATTTCGATTTTCCTTTAAAGTTTTTGTAAGATTTCCATGCTTGAAGCAATACCTCTTGGTACAAATCTTTGTTGTCCTCCGGATTATCTACATAAAGTCCAATCACCTTATGGATGATTCCTTCATTTTCCTTTATTTGCTTTACAAATTCCTCTTTTAATTCAGAATCTTGCTTCATTTAATCATTGTATTCAAGGTATTAGTGTCAATTTAAACAGAATTATTACAGTGGCTTCATTATTTATTATTTTAAAAAAACTATTGCAGTACAGTATTAAATGATGACGGTGTGTGAGGCGGGATGCCAGATGTGGGAGGCTTATAATGTGAATATTTGGCTCATCTTACCAAAAGAGGTGAATGTCATTTTACTTTTTGATTTTGGAACACTGCCAGCTGTGTAACATGCATATGATTGAGATGGCCGGATACTTCAGCATAATAATAAGTTATGACATTGCTAAGATTTTTAGTATAAATCAATACCACTATCATCCTTCAAGTGCCTAAGGGCACTTGAAAACATATGATGAATGCATATATTTGAAGTATATCATCAAACGAAAATCATTATGAAATATTTATTTACAATTGCTCTGTTAGCTTTTTCTATTGGCCAAGCTTCAACACAAAATTGCTCACCAGTTCTTGATGAAATTAATCGCATCGGAAATGATTACAGACAAAGCTCAACCTATTCTCTTGCAAACTTGAGTTTTGACAATACTGCTACTGATCCATTTTATGATGGTGATGGGATGACTAGACTATTCGATCTTGGATTTGCTAGGGGGATATGGGCAGGCGGATTCGACCCTGCGGGCAATCTTAAGGTAGCCGCAAGTGGCTACAATGATGTAGGAGATTTTATTCCAGGACCAATCATTGAAGAGTATCAAAACGACCCAGCATTTTGTGCATTCTTTACTAGAGTATGGACAATTACTGAAACTGAAATAATCGATTTAAAAAGTCAATTTCAAACAGGAACACTTGATTTGGAAAATATTCCTGCGGACATCTTGGAGTGGCCTGCTTTTGGAAATCCGTATATTGAAGATTACGACATCTCAGTAGGGTTAGCCCCATTTTTTGACAAGAATGAAAATGGAATGTATGACCCCATAGATGGAGACTATCCAATTACATTAGATGGTAGTATAAATTTTCTACCTAGTGTTTTTAGATTCTATGTCTTTAATGATCAAACTGCACATGCCGAAACTCAAGCTACTCCATTAAATATGGAATTTCAGGTGATGGATTATGTTGTTGATTGTGAATTTCAATCCGAAAGTGAAACTTCTATATTTACAAGATTAAAATATTTCAATAGGGGCACTACAGATGTAAGAGACTTCAAATTAGCGATTTGGGATGATACAGATTTAGGCTGTTTCCGAGATGATGCTGTCGGATGTAATCCATCGTTAAATACAAGTTACTACTACAACCAATTTGGAAATGATGAGAGCTTAGATTGTCAAGGGGTTCAATCTATCCCAGATGATTATGGTGTTGTCAGAAGTCTTATTTTACTGAACAAAGAATTGGAGAGTTTTATCTATTATTATAATTGTGGTGTAGTTGATCCAGCCCCACAACAATGCGACCCTTCAATAGCTATGCAATACTATAATCTACTCAATGGACAATGGTTAGATGGATCAGAATTAACAGAAGGTGGAGATGGATTTAATCCAAATAGCATGGAGTTTACCCCATATGCGTTTCCTAATTTCCCAACTCAGGATGATGGATGGTCTATGGCAACTGCAGGTGTACCGGCTTCAGATCTAAGAACTATCTCCGTTTTTGACGTGGAGGATATTTTATTTCCTGGCCAAGGTGATTTTGTAGATTTTGCCGATCATGTTTTAATTAGTTCAGAAAAAACTGGCTTGGACATCTTTGAAGAATATGAGGCTGCTGTTGCCGAAGTAAAAGCGGACTTCAACGACATGAACGATGGAGATTTTGAATGTGATATCATGTCCGCAAGCTATGACCTAGACGATTTAGTTTCTTTAAATATTTATCCAAATCCGACCAAAGATATTTTACAATTGGAATTCAAGGAATCTCAGAAAGGGGGAAAAATCTTAATTCATTCTGTAGAAGGAAAAACTATAAGAAGATACGATATTATCAATCACGAAAAGATGAATTTACCATTGACAGATATTGCCCCTGGCCTCTACTTACTTACACTTAGAACACCGAAAGGGCAAATCCACTCCGAAAGCTTTGTTAAAATGTAATAGTAGCCCTATATGATCGTATAAGAAAATAAAAGTCAAAATTCCTTTGCTTGCTAATGCTTTGTTATTTTTGTCCCAAACATTAGAGCATTAGCAAGCACACGCTCATATCATCTCCGTTACAAGGTTTTACCGACTACAGGTTTCGTAATGCTATCCATGACAATTTCGGCGGGATAGATTTCTATTACGCACCCTACATTAGACTCAATGGAAAGTTTGTCATAAAATCCATTTATGAAAAGGATTTGAAGCCAAAGCATAATTACAATATGCCTGTCACACCGCAAATCATGACCTGTGACGTTGAAGAATTTCTATTTGTGGTCAAATATGTGCAATCGCTTGGGTACCATGAAATCAATTGGAATCTAGGTTGTCCCTATCCGATGGTTACCAATAAAGGTATGGGCTCAGGCTTGATCAGTAATCCCGATAAAATTGATGCCATCCTCAATAGAATTCATAGTGAAACAGAAATTGTAGTTTCGATGAAGATGCGCATGGGTTATGAAAACAGCGATGAAATCATACAAGCTTTTCCAGTACTGAACAAATATCCGCTAAAAAGTATTGGCATACATGCACGCATTGGAAAACAACTTTACGTAGGCGGCGTGGATCTTGATGGTTTTCAGAAATGCATCGATCATTCCGCTCATAAGTTATTTTATAATGGTGACATCACTTCCGTAAATGGGTTTCGTAAGATGGCAGAAAGGTTTCCTAGCATTGATCATTGGATGTTGGGTAGAGGACTTATTGCAGATCCATTTTTACCCATGATGATTAAAGCAGATACAGAAATTTATCCTGAAGATCGAATAACAATATTCAGCAAATTCCATGACAAATTATTTAGTGAATATGAAGAGAAGCTAGATGGAGAGAAAGCAGTGATTCGAAAATTGGGAAACTATTGGGAATATTTTGGCAATGCTTTTAATGATCCAGATAACAAAATCAAGAAGATTAAGAAAACTAAAACCATTGAGTCCTACGATGCATTGGTGTATGAAATACTACAGCTAGAAAGTTTGTTTAATTAATAGAACAGTCAATCAAATAATTGGAAGGCTTGAGTCAAGTCCTGTATTAAGTCATCCGGCTGTTCTAGGCCTACAGAAATCCTTATCAATCCTGCTGTTATCCCCATCGCATCAAATCTTTCAGGAGGCAATTCCTTGGCATAACTTATTACAGGTGCATAGACCAATGATTCATATCCTCCCCAGCTGACTCCTAGGTGAAATAACTGCAGACCATCAACAAATGACTTTATTTTAGCCAAGTCATTCGTTACCAATTCAAAACTCATAAGACTTCCAAAGCCTGACATTTGTCGGCTTGCTAAATCGTACTGAGGGAATGTCTTTAGTCCTGGATGGTTAACTTTTTTTACCTTAGGATGTGCGTCTAGATATTTTGCCACAAGTAGTCCGCCTTCTTCATGTGCCTTCATGCGCAAGGAGAGAGTACGAAGACTCCTAAGCAGAAGCCAAGACTCAAATGGTGCCATTTTAGGGCCGAGCAATGCATGCTCTTTCATTAGAATCTCAGACAAATCCTTCTTCCCTCCGATGATCACTCCTGCTACAATATCACTGTGTCCACCCAAATATTTTGACACAGAATGTACTTCTAGATCAACTCCCATTCCAATGCACTTTTGAAAAAGGGGGGTTGCACAAGTGTTATCGATAACTGTTTTGACACCCTTCTCTTTTGCCAATTTCACGATGGCTTTGATATCTTGGATTGTCATGGTTATGGATGCAGGACTTTCCAAATAAATTAAGCTTGTATTTTCTTTTAACGCTTCCGCAAATGCTTCAATCTGCGTGCCATTTACGAAAGTGCAAGTGACTCCGCACTTATCCATTAGGAATTCATTTATAAACTTATTTGCGGGAGCGTAAATATCCTTTATGGTTACTATGTGATCTCCATAGTTAACAAAATGCAATATAGCTGCAGAGATTGCACCCATGCCACTTGCCGTTAATTTTGCGTCTTCTGCTCCTGCAAGATTGGCAATTTTTTTCTCGACAATTCGAGAGGTTGGATTGTGCAATCTACTATATATGTATGACTCACTTGGCTCTTTAAATGCTTGATCAATTGCATCCCATCCATCAAAAGCAAACAAGGAATTTTGATACATTGGTGGTACAATGGCTCCTTTGTGCTCCCAATAAATTTGGTCGTCATTACACAAAAGTGTACTATCTGCTAATTTCTTTTTCTTCATCATTTTCTTTCTTAGAATTATAAAAACAAGCTATACCTGTAAGTGCAAAAAAGTATGCAATAACAATATTGATAAGCGACAGAAACTGGTATGGCGCATATTCAAATGGCGTCACTCCTAATGTTGCAGCCATAAATATTCCAGTTGGAGTCCAAGGCATTAGATTTTCCATCATCGTTCCGGCATCTTCAATTGATCGACTAAGAACTTTACGATTGACCCCCATCTCATCAAATATTTTCCCGAAGGCTGTTCCTATGATAAAACTTGTCGCGTATTGATTAGATGTTGTCAAATTTGTAATCCAAGTTGAGGTCAGTGCTGCAACAATCAGTTGGTATCTCTTTTTGATTCGACCCATGAGGGATTGTATGCTTACCTCAATTGCATCGATCACATCCAATACTCCTATAAAAGTAAAAACGAGCAAGGAGACAACAATTCCATCAATAAGATTATACAAGCCCCCTCTATTCAAAATCGGAAGAACGGGCGAATCTGCAGACACAGACACACTTGCCATTGATGTATTAAAACCTGACTTGAATGCTGCAAAAACATCGGTCAAAGAAAAATCTTGAAATATAAAGGCCAACAACATCGCAACCCAAGAGGAATTGAGCAAAGTTAGAAATATAGATTTCTTTTTTACCGTTCCATAAATAACAATAACCATTGGAAGCAATAACAAAATGTTGAAATTAAAAATGCTACCCAAATCCTTCAGCGTTTCATTAATCATGACGATATTCTCTACTCCACCTTGCGTTACATCACCTCCCAAACTAGGAGACAGATAAATATAAATACAAGCTGCCAAAATTGCGGCGGGACCTGTGGTGTACAACATAGAATGGATATGTTGATAGAGTGGAACGCCAGTAGCCAGTGATGCTATATTGGTGGTATCAGATAAAGGAGAAAGTTTGTCCCCAAAAAACGAACCCCCTACAATAGCTCCAGCTGTAATGGCAAGATTAGCATCGAATACCTGAGTAATCCCTAGCATGACAACTCCAATCGTTCCTGCAGAACCCCAAGAGGTTCCAGTGAGCAAGGAGAATATTATACAGATCACAAAACTGAAAATGTAAATCCAATCTGGATTAATAATCGAGATACCATATGATATCAACATGGGTATAGTTCCCGACACCATCCACGAGCCAATCAAAACACCAATAGCAAATAGAATAAAAATAACCGGCAAGGATTCTGAAACCTTAGCAACGATATGTTTTTGGATGGTCTCCCAATCATAGCCTAGAAAAAGCATATAGAAGCTGCCAAAACTGATGGATAGAAGTACCAAAACTTCAAGAGGTAGCATCTTCTCGCCTACCCACACTGGGTGAATAAACAATCCATAAATTAATAGAATGAAGAAAAATGCAATAGGTGTAATGGCTTTCAAAAAGCTTATACGAGGGGCATTTTCCATGTTGCAATGATAGTTAGTCTCTAATTTATTAATTCTTATAGACTAAACTGGCAAGCAGTAGATTTATTTTTATTTCATAGACACACTAGGCTCTAGATCATCCAAAATACCCATCAATGCTTCATCTTGGGAAACAGGCCTGCCTTGTGGCTTACTAATTGTAATTTCTGAAATATCAACATCACTAAAAAAACTAGCCCTATTGCTATACCCTTGCAAATCTGTTGACGACCTTAAATTATCAGCAAAACTGTTTGTCGTTGGTTTTTGACTCGCTTTTTCGACATAGACAATTTTCTCTACTACCTTTGTGATGACTATAGGTTCAGTCTTGACTTCCTTAAAGATAGTATCTGTCTTGTATATAATATGAGGCTCAACGTCTTGCTGAACGATTATCGTATCTTGTTCTGGATGCATTGTTGAGGGCATAAAATTATAAGCGAAAAAAAACAACAAACCAAGCAAAGCAACCAGCCAAAATGGAACTTTAAAATTTATGAGCTGACTCAGCGTTGTGTCTTTGGAATTATTTGAATTGAACAATTCTTTTTTCAATGAGGCTTGAATACTAATTGGTATCTGAGGTGCACCCAATGCATCTACGTTGCTTACAATTGATTGAAATGCTCGATACTCTTGCTCGGTTATAGACTTAAGCACAAAATCTTGGTCAAGCTGGCTCAATTCTTCAAACCTGAATTGTGCAATTAATTTTTCTACTCTAGTATTAAACATTTTTTCCATTACTTTTCTTTTGGGCATTCGGTTTAAAATCAACCAATTTATCTGATAGCTTTTTTAGCGCATAATACAATCGGGACTTCACAGTACCTACAGGGCAATCTACAATTACAGCAATTTCTTTTATACTAAGCTCATCTTGGTATCTTAAAACAAAACATTGTCTATGGATAGCTTCTAATTCATTGATAGCGACCTGCAGATGCTTCTGAAAAATTTCTGAATCAAGATTTCCTGGCCCTTTAGGCTCCGTGATATCAAACAATTGCAAAGGAATTTTGATGATGGGCTCAGATCTACTTTGTCTTCGATATTCATTTTTACACATATTCGAAGCCATCGTATAAATCCAAGTCGAAAAAGCAAACTGATCATTATAGAAGTTAGCTTTTTCATATAACTTTAAAAACAGAGTCTGAGTAAAATCTGCAGCCAACTCTTTATCTTGATAAAGCATCTTATAAAAATAAGCATACATGCGCTGTGAATAGCGCATGTACAACTCATTAAATGCATCCTCATTTCCTTTGGAAATAAGTAAAATCAACTTAGCATCCTTGAGCTTATCATATTTTTGCTGAAATAAACTCAAATTTATTTTTCTATAATTTCACAAACACATCTGAAGCCCAACCAATTTTTTGGACTTTCATATTTCACTACTTTATTTTCAGGTACTATCTCATTATAATAATGTATGTAACTTCCTCCAACTGCTATACCTGGATCCTCAATCATTTCAGCTACATTTCCAAAAATATTATATACTCCATATTTGTTTGGTAGGTATGTCAATGTGGGTGCAGGGCAAATTGCGAACATTCCAGTTCTGAAAGTCGTTAGATCATCTTTGTTAGAAGGAACAATTTTTTCATATTGTAAATTTGCAAGCGGTATTCTTGCCGAACTATTTTCAGTTTGCTGTTGCTTTTCAATTCGTTTAGCATGATATTTTTTAGACTTCTTACTCATACCTGCATTGGCCATCAACTCCCATTCTGTTTTCGTTGGTAATCTATACTCAAAAGACTTTGGTGCAGTCATATTATTTTCCTTCAACATGGTCTTAACGGCTTCCGTTCTCCAAGCACAATACTCTGTCGCTTGCTGATGACTGACACCCACAACTGGATAATCATTATAAGAAGGATGTGAAAAATATAATTGCACTAATGGCTCGTTTAAAAACTCACCCTCCAACCATACAGTTGTATCTGGTAGTGCTTTTTGGTAACGAGATGACTCAATGCCTTCATCGTATTGAATAAATGATAAGTACTCTTTCCAATCAATGTTCCGAATTTCACTTTCATCATAGAAAAAATTATCAACCACCTCGACAGTCCCCGGTGGTCTAAAGTCTAGCTTAGATGAAAAAGTAAAACTCATTATTGTTGCACTTACTAAAGCCAATAATCCTATTTTATATTGCATACGCCTAAATTTTAAAAATTAATTACAAGTCATTTATTTCTTAAGCTCCATAAAAACCCTAAATCCGACAGCAGGGCTTGGACCATTATACTTCTTAGCTGATTCTACTGTGCAGTCTTCTGGAATATCTTGCCAGCTTCCTCCCATTGCAATTCCTTTTGTATCGACCATCTCAGCCACGTTTCCAGACATGTTATACAACCCAAAGTCATTTGGAAAATAAGCAGATGTATTGACTGGAAAAAGTCCTCCATCATTTCCTAAAGACTTGTACTTACAATCCTCGCATTCAGGAATATGGCTTGAATAAAAATTTGCAAGATAACAGCCTTTAGCATTTACGTAATAATACCCTCCCCATGGATAAAGCACGGCTTCTTTTCCACCCCTAGCTGCGAGCTCCCATTCTGTTTCCGTAGGCAATCTAAATATAACTTCAGCAAATCGTTTTTTCTTTGCGTAACTGTTGTAGGAATCTGTCAACCATTTACAATATTCAACTGCTGCTTCATAAGAAATATTTTGTACTGGAGCTGCGGGATATTTAGGATCATTCTCGCCAAATATTTCGACTTCTGTCAAATTTTTATGTTTATCGGGCACCAGTGACATCCAATCTGTTTTCTCAGTTTTACATATCTCCAGTAATTCAAATTCTTTATTCCTGAGTAGGTCCATCAAAAATTGCTCATACAATTCATTATTCACCTCATCAGACGAAGCCCATAAACCAGGCTTAACTTGCATTATGGTTTTATCTATATATTTTATATCCATCAAGGTTTCAACGGATCTTTTAGGCTCGACTGATTTTCCAAGAAGTTCTGCTAAATCTTCTTCTTTCCCACCAGCCTTACCAATATTAAATATTAATTCACTAAGCTCTTCGGCATTAGCCACATCATCATTTTCAACATAATACACATACAGATTGACGAAGGCTGGCAAGTAATTTAGATTTAACGAATTGAGAACAGATTTGCTTTTATCATTTTGAAACCCAACTTTCAGATGATCTATTAAAAATTTATTCTCAAAATTATTCTTGAGTGAAGCGATATTATCGAAAGATGTTTTTGAATATTTGAAAGCAAGACCTACTGTATATAGATCGTCCCCATAATGACTCCTAATACTTTTTGGAATTGTCACATTTACATAAACTGGCCTATTTGAATTTTGAAAAATATAATCAGCTAGTGGAACAAAATCATTTTCCCAAACTAGCTCGCTATTTTCATTTCCATAAATGGGAATACCACATTCTTTAAACATTCCTTCTAAATATTTTACATTCCTAAGCAAATTTATATTTACGACTTTTACATCAGGTCGAATTTTGTGTACTTGTTGCAGCATCCAACTTGGATAGGTATCATTATCTCCATAGGTCAAGAGGATAGCATTTTGCTCTACTGACATCAAAGAATTGTAATTCCATGATAAAATGCCAGTAGATATTTCCCCACTGTTAAGCCATTTGGTATTGTAAAATCTCATTTGATCCAAGTCACGATTAACAGCATAATGGTTAACCATGTGACTCAGTATTTCAGTGCGCTCAGAATCAATTTCGTATGCTTTTTCACAATGATGGAAGAATTCTTCATCGCCACCACTATTTAAATAACTTAAGTAATGATATTCGTAGGTGTTGAGTATGTTCTTTTTTACTCCAGTATAAATCTTATCGAGATCATGTGGATCATTGCTTTTGTCTAGCATATTGACAATCCTACATGCGAGATAATAATTCATCCATGCATCAGCATCACGCTTATCTTTTTGAATCTCAATATTCCACAATTCGACTTGAGAAACATAGTACTCCTCTTCATAGAAAACTTGACTTATTGACTTAATGCTTTCTGGCTCTGTGTCACTAGCTATTCCAAAAGCACTTGCAGTAAGCTGAAAACACAGGAAAAACACTATTGAGATAATATTAAATTTCATAACTTATGTATTATATGCTAGGTTATACACTCAAGTTATAGAAACGTTCAAACGGAATGATATTATTTTAGAAAAGACGAAAAAAGAGCAACCGAGAACCGTGAGCCGAGACTACTCTTCTTTTTATAAAGCAACAACAGCATTAGATTCGAAATAAAGGTGCGTGAGGCGAAGTGCGTGAGGTGAGATTTTTGAAGCTATCTCTGATTCACTTTGTAATTCAATAGCACCAAGTAAAAATTGAGTTTGAGTTTGACATTTGAGTTTAAGTTTTAATTTTAAACCTATTTAAATATGCTAATGTCTCCTACTAGATATTCTCGCTGACCATCAATGATGTAATCTACTTTGTATACGTACACTCCAGGTAAATATTCGGTATCACCAAAATCACCATCCCATAGCTCCAATTTATCTCCAGAGGACACTAAGAATTCATTTGAATTAGCAAATACAACATTGCCCCATCTATCGTAAACACTAATTCCATCAACTACTAAATCGAATCCTACTACATAAATATTGAGGCTATTGTTTTCATCATCATCACTCTGCGGATCAAATATATTTGGTACAAAAATGTTGGTTATTGCTATTGATCCCACAACATAATTATAACATGCTGTTACTTCACATTCATCTGCATAGTTTGCAATCACACATAATTCATATTCTCCTGGAATATCTGGAACAATTTGAAATTCGGCACAATCTTCAATCGAACAATCAATCTCCTGAATAAGATCATCATTTAAAAACCAACTTAAGTTGTCTGGCTTTACATCAAGATCAAATTCAAACAATCCAATACTGTCGGTTTTAATAAAGCCTGGACCAACTAATTCTCCAAATGGTTCCGATGGAGTTTCTATTTCAAAATCATAGATGTTTGTACAACCTGAAGAGTGAGTAAGAAGTAACTCATAACTACCTGGCTCAAGCGGTAAAAGTTCACCATCATTAAGTTCATTACCATCAATCTCAATCATTATTTCTGGTGTTTCAGGCATAACTTCAACTACAAAAATACCTGCAAGACCAAATTCACTTTCTGGGCATAATGGATTAAATACAGACAAAAGACCTTCAGGTGTTTCAAGAATTTTAAAAGTTAAGAATTTTTGATATACACAATCACCCTCTTCGTAGGTAACATTTATTGTATGGTTACCAAGAGGTGCTCCAGCAAGATCAACAAATCCATTTTGATTGATATAATTTCCCGTCCATTGCCATGTGCCAGAATTTGTAATTTGAGATCCGTTGATAGACAATTCTAATTCAAATGGTTGAGGAATATCTGATTCACAAAATTCCGTTTGAAAAGATGCGCCAAAATCTATAACTGCAGGCTGACAATCTTGAGCATTGCAAGAATTAAATATTGAAGACTGAAAATCACATAGACAATCTGAGATCAATTCTACTTCAATGTCCACCATAGATGAGACAGCTAGATTATCAATAAGAATAAAAGTATCTTGCTGTTCACCTTGATCCACTCCATCTATAAAAACATTATATCCCACTGCGCAATCCGGTGATTCCCAATAAAATAAAACTGAACTTAATGTTGTCTCACATTCTATAGAAGGAAGCTCTGGAAATGCATCAATTGCAATCGACTGAGTTGATATAACAGAACTACAGTCCCCTACAATTGTTTGTAAACTAAACTCACCGGTCGCACCCTGAAAGAAGACAACAGTGAATGTTCCATTATCATTATCAATCAAAGTATAAACAGAAGGATCTAAGTCGCTTGACCAATCAAACATAATATTCGAATCATAATCACCATTATAAGTAATAGTCAACTCATTCGAAACACAAATCACATCTTCCGATAAGGAAAATTCAGAAATCGGTTCTTCAATAATATTAATGACCAATTCTCCTGTACTTGAGCATTGAGTCGTAGGGTCAGTATGAGTATAAAATACTGTGTAAACTCCTGGACCATCTGGATTCAATACACCAGTGATTGGATCTACAAAAGGACCAAACCAGTTACCATTACTAGCAACAGGAATTCCTGTTTCATCAATTACTTCTTCAAAAAGTTGAACATCTAGTCCAGTAGGATCCCAACACAAAATAGTTGCATCAGAGCTAAGAACGACATCAAGCCCAGGACATTCTTGTGCAGTACAATCCCCTATTGCTATGGCATCCTCACATCCGTTTTGATCTATAGCAGTAACTTCAATCATTACCACATCTCCTTCATCAATTCCAAAAAGCCCAAAATAATTATCATCTGTTTCTACTTCACCAATAGTATCATTTCCAATCGTCGCTACAATTCCATAAAATTCAACATCACTATTGTCAGGCCAGCTAAATTCCACACTATTGGTTGTATTTGCTATACAGAATACTCCAGCTAATTGCAACGGAGGTCTGACATATATCGGATACTCTACTGTATAGTGACAATCGGTATCCGACGAAATCTCTAATGACAGAATTTTATCACCAGGACTACTATAACTAAGTTCGAAACTGTTAGAATTGATTGCTGGGTTACTCGATCCAGTATCAAAGTCCCAATCATAATTTAGTCCTGAGGTATTTTGAAATCCAACAGTCAATAATTCTTCAAGACATACCGTGTCTACACTTAGCGTAAAATCCTCCATTGGATTTGGAAAGACAGTTATTGTCAACATCTCAGAAGCAGTACACCCTAAGATCAAGTCCTCAATAATATATGTTATTTGAAATTGCCCAGCACCAGATACATTCGGATCAAAAAAACCATCATCAGACACCACTCCTATCCCACTCCACACACCTCCTTGAATTCCTGTAGTTTCCTCTAACTGAAAAGGAAGATTTGCTCCATCGAGACAGATATCATTTTCTGGTGTTTCTATGATTGGATTTAAATTACAAGCGGAGGCTTCACAGTCAATTGGGACTGCTATACTATTTCCGCAAGGATGATTTAAACCCAAGGTCACCAATTCAAAACTGACAATTTCTCCAGCTGTTAAATTATCAACGACGTATTCGTTAGCATTCTCTACTCCTGTTTGGCCCGAAATAACATTTACGGAAGTGCCCTCACCTAAAGCATCATCCTGCCATGAAATTGTAACTGATGTTGTCGTCGTTTCCGAACACATAACACTAGGTGGATTTAACGCTTCTACAACATTAATTTGACCAGAAACAATAGCAGATTCACAACCACCTGGATCCTCTACATAAAGGCTAAAAGTTTTAATCCCTGGAGTTGGCCAACTCACTTCAATAGAAGATTGATTATTAGAACCAATCATTGTCCAATTTGCATTGACATCATCAATAATCCAAAAATAATCATCTACTGTTCCTTGCAAAATTGAAGAAACTAAATTTGTATTTTCATTTATACAGACATCAGTCAATTGCGTTAATTCTACTTCAGGTGCAGGAACAACATTTAAAAAAGTAGTTGCAGTAGGACTTTGCCCACACATACTTGTCGAATAAACAGATACGGACAATGGAAGACTTGGATCGGTTACAGACACTGTGATTTGTTCTCCACTTGCATTCCCAACAAATGTTCCATTGGCAACAATCCAAACATAGTTTGCTTGACTTGAAACGGGTACTGAAAAAATAAGATTGTCGATTGCATCTGGACAAGTCTGTTGTGGAGCTAAAACAAAAGTTGGCTCTGCAGGCATTTGTGTTCCCAAAGAAACAGATTGAGTAAAAATATAATCACAAAGCGTAAATTCATCAAGTTCATATTCCACTGTTAAGGTGTAAATTCCATCCACTTCAACTGAGATGGTTGGACCTACATCAACAGTCGTTCCCGTTGCATCGGTCCACACAAATTCCAATTCATCTTCATCCATGAATTCTGGGAACAACAAAGAATCTATTTCAAAACTTAAAATTTGATCACAGGCCGATCCTGGACTAGATATGATCACACCATGGACATCATAGATAAATACATTATAAAATATGACAGTGTCGCAATAAACCCCTTCGTAATTTATTAAGGCAGAGCCGTTATCAAAAGAGATTTCTGAACCCATTGCTGCAGGCACATAATCATTCATGATATCTTCCCAGTCTAAATCGAGAACTGGGTCTTGCCAATCTTCACGATCAGCAAAACAAACTCTTATGTCTCCTTCACCTTGAGATTCAGGAATTGTCCTTACATCAATCATGTACTCATAGGTACAACCACAAAAATCAGTATTGACTATGGTCTCAGTTCCTTCGTTCATCGGTGGCCCTGGCCAGGCTTCCCCATTAGGTCCCTCAACATCTACAAACCAAGGCATTTCTGATTGGCATACATAATATGTCCCAAAATCTACAGGGCCATTTGGTACAACTGTAATGTCCCAGCAATAATCGGTCAGGTCCGCATGATCGCAGCCATTTTCTACTTCTATAAGGCAGATATGATAGGTTCCAGTTTCATTAAACTGTATTTCCAATGGACCACAGGTAGAATAATCATTGGAACACTCGAATGTCAAACCTTGAGGGGTCGGCACAACTGCCTGTCCACAATTAGGTTGATTGTTTAATACTTCAACGCCATTTTGGTTGTCAATTGACCAGCAAAAATTAAATGATGCATCTCCAAAATCTTCTGGGTGAAAAGCAACCTGTTGCCCAACGCAAAATCTTAGATCATTAGGATGGCAGGACAATGAAGTTAAAGAGGTTACATCCGTCGGTGCTGATTGAAAATCTGGCAGTTCAAATGGACCGGTATTTATGGATATGGTATATTCACATTGATCTCCCATACATCCATCGACGATTATTTGGTAAATATTTCCTACAGTCAAATTCCAAGCAAGTACATTACCAAATCCATTGACACATTCTACTTTATCTTGATTGTAACAACTTAAAGGATCACATGGATCAGTCACTACAATTTCTAAACCTGCATCATTGACACAATTTTCTATTAAATAGATTATCGAAATTTCTTCTTCGCCGGCAACAAATTCTAAATAAGATGGATTATCTAGAAATTGCTCATCACCACATAAGTAGAAGTTAGGTTCAGGACCAATTGGTTCTGGTGTACAGGAACTAAAAGTATTTACCTCCGCAAAGTCACAAATAGTTGGTGGTTGACTACATAGGAAATAAATATTTTGTGGAGTACAAGCAACACATACAACTGTTACATCCCAGACAACTTCGGTTTGATTACCACAATTATCCCTAAATACATAGGTCACCTCTGTTGTTCCATCCCTAAACAAGTGTGGAGACTCGTGGCTTTTCCAAATAACTAGATTATCAAACGACTCACAATTATCAAGAATATCAGCTGGTGATGGATCAGTCCATGCAACCACCTGTTCGCAAGCTACAGTTTCAAAAACCATAGGAACAGAGTTGGAATAATCCTGATTATAAAAAAAGCTAGCTCCATCAATTAAGACTGGAGCCTCGTTATCTAGCAGCTGAATTAACTGTTCGCATTCTGTAATATTACCACAAGCATCTGCAACCATCCAAGTCCTCGTAATCTCAAATGCTACATTGGATCCTGATTCACATTCAAATTGTGTGACCTGGTCAATATATCCAACATCCGACCACGAACTGCCATCACAATTATCTTCAGCTGAGCCCGGAAAATTATTTGGGTCATCAAGTATGGTTGCTAAAAAGCTAAATGCAAAACCTGTAAGCACTTCAATTTGTGGATTGTTTTGATCACAGACTTCTGGAGAGAAGATCTCGATCTGAACATCTGCTGGACAAGTGGTAATTTCAGGCCCAACATTATCAAACAAAAAGATTTCTTGTCGATCAATCTCCATATTGCCGCAGTGATCCATAGCAGACCAAACTCTGAATATTTGACCAATTTCTCCAGGACAGTTTCCTGGAAAATCAAAGTATATATCTATATATGAATAGGTCAATCCAAATTGATCTTTGCAATTGTCTTCAACAAAACCTCCTAGAGCCTCTATCTCATCTTGACCTACACTTGTCGCTCCAACATCATTGAATGGATAACCTGTGATCAATTCAATATTCGGGTCATTGACATCACAAGCTGTGATCATCATGTTCTCATCAAAATCAGGCAGACTTGAAGTAAAAATAGGCAGACTCGCATCAAATAAAGAAATAAGTTGTTCACATTGAGCCGTTTGACCACAATTATCTGTTACTGTCCATGTTCTTGTCCAGTACATAAATGCACCAGGGCAAGCACCTGCATCAATCGTAACTAATCCATCGGAGTATTCCAATTGTAAATCTGTATCACAATTATCAAATACAGAACCATCCGTGAAATTTTCAAAATCAAATTCACTAATTCCCGACCCGCTTCCATATGCAAATCCTGATTGACTTAACACATTAGGATCATTCTCATCACAGGCAGAAATTAAGTCTATATCTAAATTAGATGGGCAACCCAAAGTGGGTTCTACATCATCTTCAATTATAATTTCTTGTATTCCTGAAACATTTCCAGTACCTCCATTTGCTTGAGCATAAGTAGCTTTCCACAATCTTTCAATAATCGTAATACAATCATTGGATGGATCGGATGATGAATAAGTATCTTGAAATGAAATGGTTAAATCCGACAAATTACAATCTGCTGACGGGTCATTGGGTGCGGCTTCAGGAGTGCCTCCATCAACTGAATCAATTATCGGATCTGTTCCCGGACACAAAACGCCTTGACCAAAATCAGAACTATACAAAGTGATATTTAAGTCACTAGGCTCTATTATCCATGAAGGATCCACGTTGCATTGACCATAGCTGCTTTGCCAAATCAAAAGCAACACAATAGGAATTAATATTAGGCGTGGAAGATTCATTAACTAGATTTCATTTTTTCTGATTTCTATTCTGAAAAGATAAGATAAATAAGCCAAAGCTATTAATTGTAAGCTCTATTAATTAGATGCTTTGAAAAGCCAATAAGTTGCAAAAAATCAAAGGATTCTTTGAAAAGCCCTAATAATCAAAACCCTATGAGGTTTCAATAATTTACTTATGCTAAAAAAATATAATATTAAAAAATTAAAATCGAAAGCAACGTTTGTCCACTTATCTTGTATATCATATGTACATAAAGAATGTATTTTAATTAACTCTGCAAATAATCATAATAATGCGAATCATTTTTGTTCTTAGTTTAATACTCGCATGTTTTACAAGAACTTCTTCCCAATCCTCAATTCTTGGACCTACCAATGTCTGTGAATTTGAATGTCATAGCTATACTTTTGATGGACCGAGTCCTGCTTATTGGACGGTTATAGGAGGTTTGGTTGAATCCAACCAAGGGGCAATAGTAGAAATCTGTTGGGAAGAATCTCAAAATGGTTCTATCAGTATATCAGGATTTGATCCAAACCAGATTGAAGCTCAATTAGCAGTTATGGTAAACCCGATTCCGGATCCAAAAATTTATTACCCACTATACCCTGAATGCCAACAGGATTCGCTTATGCAAAAGCCAAATGGAGAATTCGGATCCATTGACAATTGTAGAGTTGTCTGCGGAGGAAGTCTAGCCTTTTATGACGCCATAGGATTCAACAATAGTACATTCAGTTGGGACATAGTTGGAGCTACAAGTGTAAATCAAATTGGGAATGGTGTTGAGGTGCTATGGCCTGACGAAGGCTTTGGAAGCATCACACTTATTGAAGAAACCGATGATGGCTGTATAGAATCTAGCTTTAGCTGCATTGAGATATTAGAAAAACCAAACCTAAGTATAATACATGTCAACAATCAGCTTGAGCTAAGTTCAGTTTGCCAAAATCAAAATATTTATCTAGAAGCACAATCTGATCAAGGAGCCGATTTCCAATGGCTGAGCTCAGATGGACAAAGCATAAGTGGAAGCTTGGCAACTTTTTCATTCCAAACCACTGGAACTTATACAATAGAACTCATTGCTATTACGGAGTGTATCTGTGAAGTAAGATCTGAAATAACCATAAATGTAATTGACTTTGTTAGTCCTATTATTGAATGCATCGGTACAGTCTGCCCAGGCACAGAAGCAACCTATTACGCAGGAGATGTTTGTGCTGTTTATGATTGGCAGATAAGTGGTAATGGGAGTATAATTGAAGGTGGAGCAGGAGGAGATAATTTCCTTACGGTAAATTGGGGCAATGGACCGACAGGTGTTGTTTCTTTAACTACAAGCTCGTGTGATGATCTAAACATCTGTACGCAAGCAGCTATTGAAATAGTTCCTATCATGGACCCTAATACTTCTATTCAAGGACCAATAGATGTATGCTCAAATCAAAAAAGTGCCTACTATGTTCCCAATCTAGAAGGAACTAGTTTTAATTGGACAATTTCGGGTGGTAATGGAGTCATCATTTCAGGTCAAGGAAGCAATGAAATCAATGTGGCATGGCAACCTACTTATTGGGCAGGATCAAGCACTGCTCTCATTGAAGTTGAAATGGATAATTGCTTCTTAGGTTGCCAAAGTGATGGTTCTCTAAATGTAAACATTAAAGATGAGTTTGAAATAGGCCTTGAATCTGAATATTGTGAGGAACAAACAGCTTACTTTCAAGCACTTTCTGGATACAACTCGGCTCAGGTAGATTGGACCTTAATCACTCCAAATGGTGACGTATTGGATATTGGCCAAGCAACTGATTTTATTTCTACGAACCTTGATCATGGTGCAGGTTATTATGAGTTATACGCAACTGATAATTCTGGAACATTTTGTAATCAAGAATATAGAACTGGTTTTATAGTCCATCCAAACCCTGAAGCTGTTACCGAAATAATAGGTCCAGAATTCGTATGCAGTGGACAGGCTTATGAATACAAGGTACAATTACTCGGTGATAATTACGCTTATGATTGGACTATATCTGATGGAGGTAATAGTAGTAAATTATTGGGAACTGAAGTATTTGTTGAGTGGCTTAGTACAGGCCCATATACATTAACTGTTGAGTTAACAAATCTAGATACAGGATGTAGGTCTGAAGAGTTTTCAAAAACATTTCCAGAAGTCGGAGCCTCAAATATAGTTGGAGACAATATTGTTTGCGAAGATTCATTTAGCGACTACGAATTAATGGGTATTGAAGGCATAGATATAGATTGGAGCACCATTCCAGAAACAGCTGGTACAATTTTAGTTTCTTCTGACAACGATGCTACGGTCCAGTGGCATGCTCCAGGTATACATATGCTTCAGGCAGAGTACTGCGGTAATATTTTTGATTTAAATATTACTGTAACCGATTATTCTTACTCAGTCAGTAGTCCGGAATCATTATGCCTAGGAGAATTAGGACAAATAACCGTATCTCCACCTACGAACGGTTCTTTTAGAGTTTATAATGAAATTGGCGCCTACTTAGGAAACTCCAACCCAGTTATGGTAGGACCAGGTTTCTACGGTATAGAAGTGTTTGACGTCAATGGCTGTAAAGAGTACACCAACGCATTCATTGATTCCAACGAAGCCCCTGCAGTAAATGTAAGCTCAAGAGAACTGGAAAATCTATGCATACCCGGCACCCCAACCGAGTTTGAAGCACTTGCAACTGTAAGTGGACTAACATACCAATGGTTATTTAATGGTGTACCTATAGGAGGAAATTCTCCAAAAGTTTCCATCACTGAACCAGGCAATCTTCTTGTTGAAGTTGAAGATGTAAATGGTTGTCAAGCATCTTATTCTATCGAAGCAGAATGTACAGAAGGAAGATGTGAATGCAGACCTGATGGCGGAGTTAGTTTTGATGCCTTTCGAGGAGCTAGGTGCAATGATTTTGACTTTACAAACACCTCACCTTCTACATTCATTCCAGGCTCGATAAGATATAATTTTGGAGATCCTGATAGTGGTGCAGCTAATACAACTGCAGATGAAAATCCTAGTCATACATTTTCTAAAGCAGGTCATTTTCCTGTGGTTATTTCTGGCACAGTCCCAGATGCATCGGATCCAACTAAAACATGTCCAGCATCGTTTTTGAGATTTATAACAGTTGAAATGGTTGCCGACTTTGATTACACCCCAGGATGCGTCAATGACCTTATAGATTTCAGAGATAATACAAACTTCTTACCTGATTTCAATATTGGCAATTATGCTTGGGATTTTGGTGATCCATCTTCTGGTGCAGACAACATTTCAAGCGGAGCTTTACCTGCTCATAACTTTAGCTCGGCAGGAACTTTCGAAGTAACACTTACTGTGACAAGCACCACAGGATGCACAACAGAAATCAAGAAAAGCGTCATTGTCCATGATGGTCCTACATTGGATTATACCTACTCAAATACGACTTGCACAAATGAAGCGATGCAGTTTTTTGGTACTGGTAGTGCTCCACTTGTGGGATGGGATTTTGACGACACACCTAATAGATATTCTGTTAGCCAGAATGCATTGCATCATTTTCAAGCTGCAGGCTTGTACGATGTAACTTTTTTAGGAGAAAATGTCTATGGTTGCAGAACCGAAGTTATAAAAACCATTGAAGTTTTTGACAATAATTTGAGTGGAGAAATTACAATGGACCAGACAATGCCTCTATGCATTGGTGAAAGCGTAAACCTTGCGGCACCAGCAAATGGAATAGCCTATTTATGGAGTACTGGAGAAACTTTAGAAACAATTGCCGCGGGTACTGCTGGTATATATACTGTAACTGTTACATCCGTCGATGGCTGCGAATACATACCAGAAGCAGTCATCGTAAATACTATTCAACCAATAAATCCAGTGATACGTGGATATTTGTTTGATCCTTTTGATTTTAATCCCACTATAACTTATAATGAATTAGAAATTTGCAGTGGTGATATAGTTGAGTTGTATATTGGATTTATACCTAATTCCATTGCCTATGAATGGTCAACTGGAGATACCGGTTCTTCTTTGAATGTAAATCAGATTGGCTCATTAGCCGTAGGAGAACATGAATTTACTGTAACGGTAACTCATGGGCCGACAGGATGTAAAATTACCTCTGATCCTTTTAAAATAATTGTTCATCCACTTCCTGAATCTCCAATCATTGCGCATGATCAGCCTGACGATTGTGAAGGACCAGAATTCACTTTTACAATAAGTAACCCAGAAGCTGATGTTAGGTACTTTTGGAGCAATGGCAAAGAAGGAACTACAATGATTACTAGTACACCTGGCCAATACCACACAGTAGCAGTCAATGAGTTTGGATGTTCTAGAATGAGTAATACTCAATCGATTTACGCTTTACCAAATATCGATAGAATGTTTACAGGTTGCCAAGAGGTTTGCTTTCCAGAAACTCTTTGCGTTGCAGATGCGCCTGAATCAACCAACTATCAATGGTTTGTTGATGGCTCCCCTATCCCAGGACCCGCAGGAACCATGTCAACTTTAGAAATAAATAACATTGGAGAATACCAAGTTATGCTTGAAAACAATTTCGGATGTACAAGTATGAGTGATGTTTTAAGCATTACACCTGAAACAAAAGAACAAACACTCTCCGGAGTTGTTTTTGTAGACGACAATGGAAATGGAGCTCATGATCCAACCGAAATGCTTGTTCCTAATGTCCCAGTAAATATCTTTTCTGGAGGCACTGTTCATCAAGTGACCACAACAGATGCAAATGGTTATTATTCATTTGATCCTTTGACAAATTCTGATGCTATGGTCGTCATTGATCCAAGTGGACTTGGCTTTGATATTGGTCAATCAATTTTATTCTATGACTTCGAATTAAAAAGCTGTCTAGAAGATTTGATTCAAGATTTTCCTTTAATTCTGGATTGCAACGGCAACGCCTTTGACCTTACATTGTTCACTTGTCCTGACGGAGAGGTGGAATACGAAAATGTGTTTTATAATGCTGGCGATACAGCAGAAGTTATAACCACAGATATAAATGGTTGTCAGTCAACCGTCAATTTAACAGTAGAAGAGTTTGTTCAAGAAACATATCAATTGAGTACAGAAAATACATGTGCAAATATGGACATGGGTGTACTTACAATCAGCGCAAATACAAACAGCGGTTTAGAATTTTCTATTGATGATGGATCAAGCTATACTTCTGATTTGAGTTTTGAAAACTTGACACCTGGTAGCTATACCTTGACTGTTTCTGATATGAATGGATGCATCAGCTTAGAACCTTTTGAAATTCTAGAATTGCAAGAACCAGATGTTACAATTGCTACAGAAAAAACTTGTGAAGACGAAGCTACAGGAACCATTGTTATTTCCAATAATTCATCTTCAAATTTGGAATTTGCTGTAGATGATCCGAGTTCTATGACTCAGCTTACGAGCATCAACAATTTGAGTGGAGGAAATCATACCTTGTACATTGTGGATGGATTTGGATGTAGTTATGAGTATCCTTTTAGCATCGACACTTACGATATACCTGTTATTAATATTACAACTCAAGAAACCTGTCAGGGTGAGCCATTCGGTGCTATTGAGATAGATAATCCCGCTTCCGCAAATGTTGAATATGCCATTAATGACCTTAGCAATACCACAAGTAATACAATTATTCAAGATTTGCCGGAAGGCGATCATACCTTATACATTATAGATGAGAACGGATGTACTACTTCACAAGAATTTATAATAAATGCCTACACAATACCTGAACTTACTTTTGTGGAAAGCCCTACCTGCTCTGGAGAAATAAACGGTTCTTTGAACATTGCTACATCTGAAACTGGTTTAGAGTTTTCTACTTCTGGAAGTGATTTTTCAAGTGGTCTAGAAATTTTTGATCTCGAGGCTGGTGATCAAATTTTATACATTCAAAATCAACAAAACTGTATTTTTGAAGTAGATTTTAGCATTCAAGAATTAGGTGATTTTAGTATCGATTTTAATGCAGAAAAAGCTTGTATTGGACTCCAAAATGGTACCATAGAATTATTAGGAAATTCCAATCTTAATTATTCATTGGATGGTGGTTCTTTTCAAGCCGAGAACATTTACACTGATTTAGCTGCCGGTGATTATATCGTAACTGCAGTCGATGAAAATGGATGCACCGATGAACTAGAAATTTCTATTGCAGAAACTCAGCCAATCGATATAGAATTTAGTGAACCAGATATTAATTGTTCTACTATAGAGGTAGAACTATCAAGTATCGTTGATGATCCATCCCAAGTAAGTTTTGAATGGAACACAGGTGAGAGTTCAGAAAGTATCGTTGTGAATCAATCTGGTTTATACGAGGTGATCATTGATGATGGTTGCACGACAAGAGAGAAGGAATGGGAAATATTGTTTGATGGTCAGCACGAAGTGAATAATCCAGCTTTTGTTCCAAATGTTTTTGATCCAACCGCCACTGATGGCAATCAAGAATGTAGACCATATATCAATCAAGATATTGAATTACTTGATTATAGATTTAGCATCTATGATAGATGGGGTAATAAGATGTTTGATTCTACTGATCATTCAGAGTATTGGGATGGTGTATTTAATAGTCAAGATGTAGATCCTGGTGTTTTTGTCTGGAGAATCGATATGGAATATACAAAGTGTGCCGAGCCAATTAAATATCAAAAATTTGGTGACATCACTCTATACAAATAGATAGAATACGTTCTATAATGTTTTTTAAGTTGGTTTAGAAATGCCTCCTCAAATAAGTAACGTGCTTAGATGAGGTATTTCTTTTTTTGCTTTATGCTATTCTTTGGTTTCATCATTTGCGTAAGCATAAGAACCGCAATCAGAGAAAATTAGTGGTAAAATGTCCTAATTTAAAGGCAACTGACACAAATTACCATAAAAATGAGTGTTTACCATTAGAGTTTTAGATTCAACTATAAGTATATTTATGGCTCATCCTTTGTAGTAGTCCCACTAGTTTCTTTAACCTCAATAATTCTCAAGTATGAATAGAATTACCTCGATTGCTATTCTTCTATTGCTAATTCCGGCCTTTTGCTTTAGCCAGTACACTGACTATATTGGTGGCGGTCATGCCAACGGAATCACCATAACCGCAAGCAGTGGTGCAAACGCAATCAAGACAATAGATGGTGATGGATTAACTGCCAAAAGAGTTGAAGCGGCAAGATTTTTAGCGCAAGCTGGATTTGGTGGAGATATGGATGATGTAGATGAAATAATAGCTGTTGGATTTGAAACTTGGATGGATAATCAAGAAGCATTGACAGCTTCCAATTATCTTTTAGAATTGGAAGATATTTGGACAATTATATACGATGCACAAATTAATTATGGACTTACAGACGATGAGATCTTTGGTCCTAATCATCCGCATTTTTCCTATACTTGGTTTGAACATTTAATGACAGAAGATGATCAATTTAGACAAAAAGTTTCTTTTGTTCTGAGCCAAATATTTGTTATATCCATTAACTCAGACTTGAGAGATTGGCCATATGCATTGGCCAGTTATTATGATATTTTTCAAAATTACGGATTAGGCAACTACGAAGATCTTCTTTTAGAAATTTCACTGCATCCTGCCATGGGGTACTACCTAAGCCATTTTGAAAACCCAAAGTCTGATCCAGGAAATAACATTCATCCCGATGAAAATTATGCACGTGAAATAATGCAGCTATTCTCTATTGGACTATATGAATTGAATCTAAATGGAACATATAAGTTAGATTCCAATGGAGATAAAATACCTACATACGACAATAATGATATAAAAGAGTTGGCCAAAGTTTTTACAGGCTTAGGAGCTGGAGGGATTCAAGATTGGGTGGATTGGACAAATGATCAACCGGTTTGGAATTTAGGAATCTATGCAACAGATAGAACTGTACCGATGATGATGTATGATGACGAACATGAGCAAGGGCCAAAGGAACTTTTTGGAGGAACATACACAATACCCGCAGGTCAAAGTGGAATGGAGGATGTTGAGGAAGCTATCAACCAGATTTATTTACATGATAATGTTGGTCCTTTCCTTGCAAAAAGGCTAATTCAAAGATTGATCAAGTCAAACCCTAGTCCAGAATATATTGCTAGAGCTGCTTCAGTTTTCAATAACAATGGACAAGGTGAAAGAGGAGATATGTTTGCGTTTATCAAAGCTATCTTATTGGATGTCGAGGCTAGAACATGTGATGCAATGGAACTTAACAACCCAGGTAGATTACGAGAACCAGTCATGCGATTGACTTCTCTATTAAAAGCTTTTCCTTTAGATAATATTGGAGATAATTTTTGGGAAGCTGGAGTACAGCAAATGAATCACATGGGTCAACAGCCACTCGCCTCTCCTACTGTTTTCAATTTTTATCTACCAGACTATCAACCTATTGGTGATATTGGTGATGCCGACCTAGTGGCTCCAGAATTTCAAATCTTCAATACACAAACATCAATTGGTTATATTAATAAAGTCAATGATTGGACAAATTGGGATTATATTTTGTACGATTGGGAGGACGATGACATTGTAGGTGAAAACGGTGTAAGCTTATCTAACGCTCATTTAGAAACAACCATTCAAAATGATGGGATTGAGAAATTCCTAAATGATATCGATATTATACTAGGACTCGGTCAGTTGACAGATGATACGAGAGACGTAATCAGACAAGCAGCTATTGATCTTAATTGGAGTGACTTAGCTGATGCTCTATTAATGGTTTACATCCTAATGATTTCACCTGATTATACCATCCAAAAGTAAAGACATGAACAAAAAATATTATAACGCAATATCAAGAAGGAAATTTTTAGGACAAGCGAGTTGTGCTGCCATTGGTTCTACTACCCTTTTATCAACCTTGCTAGATCTTAAAAAGATCAACGCCGCAGTAGCATCCTCGAGCAGTATGCTTGATGGACCCTACAAGGCAATGGTTTGCATAATGCAGTCTGGTGGAAATGATTCCTTTAACATGTTGATTCCTACTGGGTCAACTGCATACGGACATTATGATAATACTAGATCAAATCTTGCAATTCCACTATCAGATATATTGCCACTAAATGGAACCAATCATGGACTGCATCCTTCAATGACGGGCGTACAGACTTTGTACAATCAAAACAAACTATCATTTATATCAAATGTGGGAACATTAATACATCCACTAACCAAGCAACAATATAATAATGATGAAAATATACCACTTGGTTTGTATTCACACGCTGATCAGGCACAGCAATGGCAAACATCGATTCCTCATGACCGTACAGCAATTGGTTGGGGTGGAAAAACAGCAGACCTACTACAATCTATGAATGGCAACTCTGACATTTCAATGAACATCTCACTTGCCGGAACCAACACCTTTCAAAAGGGAAACAATACTGTAGAATATGTTATTGATTCATATAATGGCGCAATTGGAATTGAAGGATACAATGGCGGGAATGCACGCCAGCAAATAATCACAAACTCAGTTGACCACTTTATTGATCAGGCCTATGCTGATATGTTTAAAAAGTCTTATGTAGACGTCATAAAGGTCGCTAGAGACTCTCATGAAGAATTTTCAAATGCTATTGATGGTGTTGCAGATTTTACAACTCAGTTCTCGAATAACGATGTTTCACAATCACTACATATGATTGCAAAGACAATTGCTGCAAGAGATACCTTAGGAGTACAAAGACAAATCTTCTTTGTTGAATATGGAGGCTGGGATCACCACGATGAAGTTCTTGATAGCCAAGATGAAATGCTTGGAGTACTTAGTGATGCAATGAAGGAATTCAATGATGCAATGGAAGAAATAGGAACAGTAGGTTGCGTGTCAACTTTCACCATGTCAGAATTTTCAAGAACATTAACTTCCAATGGAAATGGAACCGATCATGCATGGGGAGGAAATGTGATGGCAATGGGAGGACCAGTAATCGGAGGAAATATCTTCGGAACCTATCCTTCTCTAGAATTACAAAACCCAATTGAAGTAGGAGGTGGAGTGTTAATTCCTCAGTTGTCCTGTGATGAATACTTTGCAGAATTGGCACTCTGGTTTGGCGTCAATAGTGGAGACCTTGCAGATATTTTCCCGAACATTGGACACTTTTATGATGTGACATCTGATGACCCGCCTATTGGATTCTTAAACATATAATTTAGAAAAATGAAAGCAACAAAATATATAATCGGTGTACTACTGGTGTTTCTTTTTTCATCAATAAATGCACAATGTTTTTTGGACAGACATGATACTTCAGAGCAAAGTGCATGGGAATCATGTAGTCCCAGTACAAACCCCAATCCAGCCAGAGGAGTTGGTCATTGGATCATGTATGACCTAGGAAGTGTCTATGAGTTGGGACAATTTCATTTTTGGAATTACAATTATCCTGGAGAAACAGACAAGGGAGTCCAAAATATTATCATTGATTATGGCTTGAATACATCTGCATGGCAAGGAGGAATCAATCACACCATATCTGAAGCAGATGCCAGTGCATTCTATCAAGGTGAAGTAGGCCCACAAATGGGAGGAATAGACGCACGTTATGTGCTTATCACTTTTGAAGATAATTACGGAGGCAGTTGTTATGGACTTTCGGAAATGAGAGTTGGCATCTTTCAAGACCCTTGTGACCTGCTAACTTTAGACAAGCATGAAATACCGGTATTGAGTGGATTGTACCATGCTGAGCAAGTAATTAATTCTGAGGGTTTGATTAACACCACAAGTGATGTCTTGTTTCAATCAGAGAATGAGATACTCTTAGATATTGGTTTTGAATCAAAGGAAGGTGCTATTTTTGAAGCGAAGATCGAGGATTGTCCAGATAATTAGGAAGTATATTTCTCGCCAGATAACATTTATCCTGCTTACCAAAGAACAAATGAAAAAGTTATTTGAATACAATAAAAATGATAAAGTCTTAAAAAGTCCATTATAAGACTCCATCTGGTCCTATATCTACATATCTTTACAAAAAATAAACTATGAGATTTTTCTTTAGCCTGCTAGTTGTATCCATGCTTTCGCAAATATCTTTTGCGCAAAAGACGGTCTTTTTAGAAAAATTCTCTAATTCTCATTGTGGCAATTGTCCTAATGCAACCTTGAACATTCAAGAGATTGTTGAAGAAAATGAAAATGTGGTTTGGGTTACACATTATAAGCCATTTTTTGATAACCCAGTAAACAATCCAGAAAGTGATCAATTGTGGTTTGATTTTAATCTATTTGGAGTTCCCTCAATTCTTGTTGATAGAACGTACAACAATGGACTTTTCCCATCTAGCAGTCAATGGGAAAATAGAGTTAAAGAAGAACTTGAAAAAGAACAAACGGTATCATTAGAGATTTTCAATCTTGTAGCCAATACATTTACAAACGAACTAAGTTTTGAAGTTGATGTCAAATTCTTGAGCGAAGTAGAAGAAGGAGAATATAGAATTAGTTACATGTTTGTTGAAGATAAAGTAACTGGTGAACCACAAGACAATTACTACAATAATGTTGTAGGACATCCTCACTATGGCCTAGGTAATGAAATATGGAATTACGAGCACAGAAATGTTGTTAGACACATTGCAGATGATGCTTGGGGAAGTCAACTTGATTTATTAATAAGTCCAGATTCAGATACAGAGTTTGTTGGTGGAGTTAGCTACCCTGTAGAAGCTCATTTCGATATTGAAGAAATGTTTGTCGTCGCTGTGATCTCTAAATATAATCCCGATAACCTTGAAGACATTGAAGTGCTTCAAGCGGCTCAAATGCAAGTGCTCAATGGATTCATTACAGACACAGAAGAGGTAGAAGCAGAAGTTGACTTTTCACTTTACCCTAACCCAAGCAATAATTTTATTCAATTAGATTCACAATCAAAGATTGACAAATTAATTATCTACAATGCTGTTGGACAAAGAGTTCTTGCTTTGGATAAGCTAGATCAATCAAATAACATTGATGTCTCTTTCCTTCCAAATGGAAGCTATACAGCAGTAATTAAAACAGACCAAAAACAGGCAAAAAGAAAGTTTTCTATTCTTAGATAAAATAAATAGACACTCTAAGTCGCTTTAAGTCTAAGATCTTAGACATTGAAAGTACTAAAAATAATAGCTCACTTACTAATTATAACATTTCTGACCATCCTAACTCAGATCGGTGGTATAGTATGGTTCTTGGTTTTTCTGCATTTCAAATTTTCGAAAACTAGAAAATCGAAAAAATTTCGTCTCTCTACTTTCGTAACCATCTACATACTCACAACATTAATTCTAGTACCCCAACTATCAAAAATCAACAACAGAGTGGCATTGCCAATAGGTCAAGCAGCGCCACTTGCTCCTCATAACTATCTAACTGTACTCTTAAATCGGCACTATGTAAATCCGAATCTCAAAGACTTATTAATTGATACAGCTGAAAAGTTTGCAATTAAGAATAAAGGTCTAAAAATTAAATACTTGGATGCCAATTTCCCATTTATCAATGGCTTCCCGTTGCTACCCCATTTAAGTCACAACGATGGGAGGAAAGTGGACCTAGCTTTTCAATATATAGAAGATCAAAAACCAAGCAATCGAAAGCCTTCTAGATCGGGCTACGGAGTCTTTGAGCAAGCCAGAGGCAATGAAGAGAATCAAACTGATGTTTGTAAGAACAAGGGCTATTGGCAATACGACTATCCTAAGTATTTAAGTTTGGGATCGAAAGAAGGATTTGTATTTGATGTAGAAAGAACGAAGGACCTTATTGATTTACTTCTTGCAAACCCCGAAAGTCAGAAGCTGTTTGTTGAACCCCATTTAAAACAAAGGTTAAGATTGAATAATAAAAAGATTAGATATCAAGGATGTCATTCGGTAAGGCATGATGACCATATTCATTTTCAAATAAAGTAGAGGAGTTACTTTTTTTTCTTTCTCCTTTTACTAGCCATGTTTTGTATTTTATCTCCACGTTTCTGGGGCTTCTTATATTTTTTAGCTCCGATTCTTTTCCACTTGCTACCTAGATTTACTTTACTATTCTTTTTACTCTTTTCATGAAAAGCATCACCAGTCAATCTCTTCTTTTCATTTCGATTATAATTACTTTCACCGCCTTCATCCTTTCGCTCCTCAGGTATTAACTCATGAGAAATAACCAAATCTTCTGGTAGTGGTAATTGAGGTATTTCATAATCCATTAAGCTCTCAATGGCTTCTTTAGATTCTATTTCTTCTTCTGTAAAAAATAAAATAGAATTTCCTTGCTCTTCAGCTCTACCGGTACGACCGATTCTATGCATATAGTTTTCTGGAAAACTAGGTGTATCCATATTTATAACATGGGTGACCTTATATAAGTCTAATCCACGAGCTATTACATCTGTTGCTACTAAGATTCGCGTTTCGCCAGCGTCAAAAGATTGAACATTTCTGAGTCTAAAATTTTGACTCTTATTGGAATGAATAATGCCCAATTCACTGCCAAATTCTTCCTCCATGTTGAGGTGTAACCGATCAGCATTCTTTTTGGAAGATACAAAGACCAATACTTTAGAATAGGTCTCTTTATCTTGTAAAAGCAAACTTAGTAAATTCGCTTTCGTGTAGAAATTTGGAACAGCGTAACTGGTTTGTTTTATATTTTCTAGTGGAGTTCCACTCACTGCAATGGATATATTATGTGGCTCCACAAAGAAATCATGAATTAAGGTATTCACTTCATCAGTCATGGTTGCAGAAAACATGATATTTTGCCTTTTGGGAGGCAACAGTTCAAAAATATTATTGAGTTGAAATCGGAATCCTAAATCTAACATCACATCTACCTCATCAATGATTAATTTCTTGACTGATTTAAGTGACAAAGCTCCATGCATTACAATATCATATAAACGCCCTGGTGTAGCAACAATGATATCCACGCCTTCTGAGACAGCTGCCTTTTGTTTTTTGATATTCGCTCCCCCGTATACTCCTATAACTCGAACAGATTTGTACTTGGCGTACTCATTTATATTGTTTACAAGCTGTACCACCAATTCTCTTGTTGGTACAAGCGCCAATACTCTAGGAGCTATTTGCTCTGAATAACTTAGATCTTGTAAAACTGGAAGCATAAATGCCAAAGTCTTACCTGTTCCCGTTTGAGAAACTCCTACAACGTTTCTTCCAGATAATATTACTGAAAAAGATTCAAGCTGAATTGGGGTAGGTTTTTCAAATCCTAATTCAGCTATGCCCAAGCTAAGTTGCTTTGATAGTTTCCAATCTTGAAAAGTTGTCTGCTCTTCCATGATGCAAAAGTAGGTTTCTTTGACAGGATAAGCTAATTAGGCTGATTTCACCTTGATATTAATGCCAATTTAAGAGATATTACAGTAAATATAAATTATTTATATATATCAAAAGTCTTTGGTAAGCCTTCATTTCAGCTAAAAAAACCCTTATTTATAGTAAATTGGAAATCTGAAATAGCTATTGTTCTCGTATATTTACTTTGTAATTAGTTTAGTTATTGTATTTTTACACAAAGGAGATATTGTATTTTTAACACTAACTCCAACATTATTACAACATTTACCGTTAAACAAAATAACATTTGGATTGTTAATAATTCGATGATTATCTTAAAAAATCAAACCATGAAATTCTTTAAATTTTCCCTACTTTTTATTCTTGGCGTTTTTCTCATCACAGCCTGTGATCCAGATGAACCTACTCCTGTTCCTCAAGGAGAAAACCCTATTTCTAGTTTTCAATTTGAAGTAGCAGCAGATGACTTTTTAAAAGTTGTTTTTTCCAATTTCTCTCAAAATGCAACAAGTTACAGATGGGACTTTGGTGATGGAAATACATCCACAGAAGAAGCTCCAACACACACCTATGCAGGTGGCGGTGATTATGAAGTTGTTCTAGAGGCTATAAATGGCTCGGAATCAAGAGAATCATCAAAAACCATTTCAATTACTGATCCTAATACAGAAGTGACAAAAATCACTGGAGCAAGTTCTAAAGTTTGGAAGTTATCAAGAAGCACAGATGAGACTGATGCAGAATATGCTTGCATTGTTGGTCCAGAAAACAGATCTGAAATATGGTGGGCACTAGGATTGGTTAGCCCATATGGAGATAGACCATGCTTTATGGAAGAAGAATATATTTTTGGTGCGGATGGATCATTTACCTATGACCCTAAAGGTATGGTATGGGCCGATGCAGGAATCTGGGCTCCTTCAATTGAAGCTCAATGTGTAGATTCTACAGATCCTGCAAATATGGTAGGAGTAAGTGGCGACGATTTATCAGCATGGGGCGCTGGTGAGTTCACTTTTGAATTTGATGCAGCGAACAGTACCTTGACTTTGATTGGTACTGGAGCACATGTTGGTATTCCAAAGGTTGGAACCAATGATGAGTTTTCAACTCCTCAACCTCAGGTAACTTATAAAATCGTAAAGCTTGAAACGGATGGTCCAATTGACAAAATGTCTTTGGAAACAACAATTCCTGCGCCTGGATACTGGCAGTTTAATTTGGTTAGTTATGATAACCCAGCTGATGAGCCATCATTGGAAGAGGTTGGACCAGCTGCAGCTTTTGACTTCTCAATAGATCAAAGCATTGTTTCTTTTACAAACTTTTCTTCAAATGCTGATTCATACTTGTGGGATTTTGGTGATGGAAATACATCAACTGAAGAAAGTCCAACACACACTTATTCAGTAGATGGTTCGTACACTGTAAGATTAACTGCTACTTCCAACATTGGAACTGATGAAACAACTAGAACAGTAATTGTATCCGCTAATTCAGTTTTTGATGAAACATCTTTAAGCGGGGCAGATAATAAAATTTGGAAGCTTAATCCTGATGCAGCGGCATTGGCAGTAGGACCTGCTATTGGTAGTGGTGAATTTTGGTCAAGTTCTGTTGATGACATCACAGTGAGAGATTGCACTTTCGATGATGAATATATCTTTGGTACAGCTGGCGATTTCACTTATGATGCAAAAGGAGATGTTTGGGCAGAAGGCTATATGGGTGTAGATCCAGCAGGATGTATCTCTGAAGGTGATTTATCTTCAGATGCAGCAGCATGGGGATCGGGAGAACATGCTTATGAAGTTACAGTTGGAGCTTCAGCAACAGATCCTTCATTTGTTACCGTTATAGGTACAGGAGCATTTATTGGATTGCCAAAGGCATTCAACGGTGGAGAATATGCGATGGGACCTCCAGAAACTGATGGTTCAATCAGATATCAAGTATTGTCTTATGTAAGTGGACAAGATAGAGATGTTATACAATTAGCTGTTGACATTAGCGAATTAGAAGATGAAACACTTTGGTGGACATTCACTTTGTTCTCTGAAAATTAAAATACAAAATAGCAATGAAGACAAATGGTCTTCATTGCTATTTTCTTTTCTATTTATTGCTTAAGCAAATTCCTTTATTATGAAATATTCTTATCTACTTCTCCTTTTACTTTTTCTAACTGCTTGCGATGACAATGATCCTCAAGCAACCAATCCCGATGATCCTACTAACTTAAGTTTGGACATTTTTGTTTATGAGGATGAGTCTGGAACAGTAGTTATAAGTGCCTTGGCAGAAAACACTACAGAATATCACTTTTTCATGGATGATGATAGCCCTGACCCGATCATAAAATCTACGGGAGATCTTGAATATACCTATGTAAGATCTGGCAATTACGATATTGCTGTCAGAGCATATGGTCCTTCTGGAAGATATTTGGAAAAAGAAGAAAGAGTATTTGTTGCAGCAGATGAGCCCGTTGATATCGGCGCAGGCTACTCTACCCCTATAAGTTACCCAGAAATGACGTTGGTATGGAATGACGAATTTGATGGACAAGTTTTGGATTCTGATGTTTGGAGTCATGATGAAGGTGATGGTTGCCCAAATCTTTGTGGTTGGGGTAACAACGAACTTGAATACTATAGAGCTCAAAATACATGGCTTGACGATGGAAGATTAACCATTGAAGCAAGAGAAGAAACTTTTGGCGGAAGATTTTATACTTCAGGAAAAATTGTAACGCGTGGTAAACAAGCTGTACAATACGGACGAATAGATATACGTGCTACACTTCCAAAAGGTCAAGGAATTTGGCCTGCTCTATGGGGCTTAGGAACAAATCAAGCATCTGTCGGATGGCCAAACTGCGGAGAAATAGATATCATGGAAATGATCGGTGGCAATGGAAGAGAAAATACAATAGGTGGCAACGTTTACTACTCTATTCCTTCAACGCCTCAACCACAAAGTCAGCCAAAAAGTTATACTTTGGATCAAGGAACTTTTGCAGATGAATTCCATGTATTTTCTATTGTATGGGATGAGCAAGAAATCACATGGTTTGTTGACGATATAGAATATCATTCATTCCCAATTACAGCATCAGATAGAGACGAATTCCAAAAGCCTTTCTACATTATTATGAATGTTGCAGTTGGAGGAAATTGGCCTGGAGCCCCAGATCAAACTACCGTCTTCCCTACAAGAATGCAAGTGGATTACATTAGAGTTTTTCAAGACAACTAAGCTCTTTACGCTTCCGCAAATATTAAACCCAACTAAAAAAACATACTGAGGAATGTCAAAGAATATTTCTAATTTTTCATTTAGCTTTTTACTCACAATTCTAAGTGTAATCGTTTACGGACAAAGCCAAGAAATCACAGGAACTATCTTAGATGGATCTACTGGTGAATCAATTCCTGGTGCTACGATCCTTCTTAAAGGAACAGATGCTGGTACCATCACTGACTATGATGGCACATTTACATTTAAAGTCAATTCTCTCAACGACACACTCCTTATAAGCTTTGTAGGATTCACTCCAATGGAAGTTCCAATTGACGGAAGAACTGTGATCAATGAATCTATGGGAATAAATAATAACCAACTTGATGAAATAGTCGTAATAGGTTACGGTCGACAAAAGAAAAAAGTAGTTACGGGTGCCGTTGCTAGAATATCTGATGATGATATCAAATCAACGCCAGCATTAAGAATCGAACAAGCACTTCAAGGTCGTACTCCTGGTGTGCAAGTAACAGCGCAATCTGGTCAACCAGGTGACGAACCAACGGTTAGGGTCAGAGGGCTTGGAACCACTGGTAATGCCAAACCACTTTATATCGTAGACGGACTAGCTGTTGGAGGTATTGACTACCTAAATCCAGGTGATATCGAAACCATTGATGTATTGAAAGATGCCGCATCTGCTGCAATCTACGGGGCAAGAGCTGCCAACGGAGTAATTTTAATTACAACAAAATCTGGCGCAAAGGGTAAATTGAATGTCAGTTATGACACCTACTATGGTTGGCAAAATACTGTAAACAGATTGGAAATGCTTGGTTCAGATGATTACAAAATGCTGATGAATGAAGGAGCAAGAAATGGAGGGTTTGCTGAACCATTTGACCTTTTAGCCATTGCGGAACACAATACAGACTGGCAAGATGAATTGTTTCTTGAAAATGTACCCATGCAAAATCATCAGATATCTGTGGGTGGTGGTAACGACAAATCGACATTTGCCTCGAGCATATCTTACTTCTCACAGCAAGGAATCATTGGTGGAGAAAAATCACAATTTGATAGATATACAGCTAGAATAAACTCCAACCACAAGGTTAATAAAATGCTAACCTTTGGAAATAATCTTGCTTACACGCACCTTATCAAGAGGGGGATTGGAACCAACACTTCATTTAACGGGGCTTATGGTAGTGCCTTAAATTTAGATCCACTGACTCCTGCTATCGAAACAAGTGAAAGCGAACTGAATACCTATCCGTATTCTTTGGAGCCTGTTGTAACCAATAGCGCAGGACAGACTTATGGAATTTCAAGATTTGTTGCTGCAGAGATAGTCAACCCACTTGCGCTGATTGAAATTGACAATGACGAAACAAGAAAAGATCAGTTGGTAGGAAATATATATGGTGAATTAGAAATCATCAAAAACCTAAAAATAAAAACAAGTTTGGGTATTGATTTGGCTTACTTGATTGACGACGGATTCAGACCATTGTTTTACCTAAATGGTGCTCAACTAAACGACAATAAAACTTCAGTTAGCAAACATATTCAAAGATTTTATAGTTGGCAGTGGGAAAATACAATTGCCTATGAAAAGACATTCAATGAAGACCACACGCTAGGTCTACTTGCAGGAACTACTGCTTTTGAATTTAACTATGAAAACCTTTTTGGATTCAATGCCAAGGTTCCAACCAATGATCCTGAAAATGTATACTTGAATCTTGCGACAGATACTGTTTGGACTGCCAATGGTGGAGCGGCACACTCTGCTCTCCTATCCTATTTTGGTAGAGCCAATTATAGTTATAAAGACAAATACTCGGTTACCACCATTCTTAGAAGGGATGGCTCATCTAAGTTTGGCCCCAATAGCCGATTTGGAATATTCCCATCGGTTGGACTTGCTTGGGTCATAAGTGATGAAGATTTTTTATCCAATAGACTTGGACCAATTAATTATCTAAAGATGAGAGCTTCATGGGGTGTCAATGGTAATCAAGAAATTGGAGATTATCAATTCTTATCCACCATAAATCAAGGCCGGGGATATGCCATTGGAGGTGGCACACAGACAGGCGCCTCCCCTAACTTTTTAGAGAACAATGATATCCGCTGGGAGGAATCAGAACAATATAATGTCGGACTAGATTTTGGGCTTTTTGAAAATAAGATGCAGGCGACATTAGATTATTACATCAAGAATACGAATGGACTATTAGAAAGAATACCAATTCCTGGTCACGTAGGAAATGATGGCCCTGTTGCCAATGTAGGTAGTGTACAAAACAAAGGAATTGAATGGTCAGTAGATTGGAGATCCGTCAAAGGTGACTTTAAGTACTTTGTAGGCTTCAATGGCGCTTTCAACATCAATGAAGTGACTTTTATTGGGAACTCTGAGAAGATAATCAACGGTGCAGGTTGGGCTTTGGCAGGTGCGGTTACTCGAGCAGAAGAAGGACAGCCGATTGGTTTTTTCTGGGGCTATACAACAGATGGCATCTTTCAAAACGAAGGAGAAGTCTTTAGCCATATAAACCTTGATGGTGAATTATTACAACCAAACGCGGTACCCGGAGATGTTAGATTTGTAGACTTTAATGGCGACGGTGAAATAAATGATGATGACCGTACTAAGATTGGTGATCCAAATCCAGATATGAATTTTGGATTCAATGCTTCAGTTGATTACAAAGGATTTGATGTAGCTGTTTTCCTACAAGGAACCTATGGCAATGATATATTCAACGGTACTCAGAGACAAGACCTTAGATACACAAACAGACCTGTATCTATTCTGGATAGATGGACTGGTGAAGGAACATCTGATAGTGCTCCTAGATATTCATGGTCAGATACCAACAACAATTATAGAGTTTCTGACTTATATATAGAGGATGGCTCTTATGTTCGATTGAAAAACGTACAAGTAGGTTACTCATTACCGCAGTCTATTCGTTCGAGAATAGGAGCAGAAGCATTTAGAATATTTATCTCAGGAGAAAACCTTTTGACCTTTACAAATTATACTGGTGTCGATCCAGAGATTGGAGCATTGAATGGAAGCAATGGAGCTCCAAGTGCTTTCGATATTGGAATTGACAGAGCTGTATACCCGCAAGCAAAGACATATAGAATTGGTTTAAGTGTAACATTTTAAGAACAATTAATTCGATGACAATGAAAAAAATATATTTATTAAGTATCACCCTTGTTTTTACTTTACTATCATGTGGTGAAGATTTTATTGATAGGCAACCACTTGATCAGGTTGTATCTTCAAATTTCTATCAGTCTGAATCAGATGCAATGGAAGCCTTGGTTTCCGTCTATGATGTTTTAGGTTATCAATCTTCGCCAGGTGTTTCCTGGGCTCCATTTGTAACTGTAGCTGAGATTCTTGCTGACCACTCTTATGGAGGTGGCGCAGATGCCAATGATGGAGAACAACAACGTCAACTTAATCAATTTGATATCCAGACAAATAATCCGATAGTTCATTCTATTTGGTTGTACAACTACACTGGTATCTACAGGGCAAACTTACTGCTTGAAAAAATAGACGAGATTGATGCTAGCGATGAATTTAAAGCAAGAATTACTGCAGAATGTAAATTCCTAAGAGGATATTTTTACTTAGAGCTGGTTCGGTTTTTTGAGAGAGTTCCTTTGTTAACATCTACTATAAAGGGCCCGACTGAATACAGTCAAGAACAGAACAGTCCTGAGGAAGTGTACAATCAAATTGCAAAAGATCTAGTCGAAGCGGAAAATGTGCTACCTGCAACCATTCCCGATTCTGAATCAGGAAGAGTGAGCAAATGGGCTGCTCAAGCTTTATTGGCTAGAACTTACCTTTTTTACAATGGGGTCTATGGTGGAAGCTTGATGGCGGGTGATGTTGTTGTTGACAACAATACTGTACTTGCCTACTTGGAAGAACTAATTTCTGAAAGTGGACATGCTTTGCTAGAAGATTATTCTCAGATATTCAGATTGGCTGGAGAACTTAGTTCAGAAAGTGTTTTTGAAGTTGTACATGGAGATAGTCCCGCGTGGTGGGATTGGGGTTACTTAAGAGGAAGCGAAGGTAACCTTGCCGCACAGATGCAAGGACCTAGAGTCACAGGGTCAGTTAATTGGAATAGAGGTTGGAGTTACGCTCCAGTAAGTTCAAAACTTGTAGAAATAATGGAAGGTGATCCAAGATTTGAGTCAACTATTTTAACAGAAGAAGAATTGGACGGCACCCTGATAAAAGGATGGCAGCACACTGGATATTTTAGTAAGAAGTATTCGTCTGATGCTGAGCACTGGGGTTCTGATGGACAGTTTGAGCATAACAGAACTTGTAATTTCAGAGTAATTAGATATGCGGATGTTCTATTGATGGCTGCAGAATTAGGTAGTTCTAACGCTCAAGATTATTTGGATATGGTAAGAGCAAGAGTCGGATTACCATCTATTACAGCAAGCCTAGAAAACATCCTGCAAGAAAGAGAACTTGAATTTGCTTTGGAAGGTATCAGATATTTTGATGTATTAAGACAGGGGCAAGCAGTTGCTGCAGAAGAACTTACTCTTCAAGGACTTAGAGGTGAAAATTATATTGGAGAACAAGTGCTGTTTGATACTCAGTACAATTCTACCACTCAAGGTCTACTACCAATACCACAAACAGAAGTAGATTTATCAGGAGGAAAATTTGCACAAAATGCAGGCTATTAATCATGGCTACAGAAAATAAAATATATCGAGATAAGGGCGCCATTGGCGCCCTTCTTGATGAATACGAAAGGTCTTTAGAGGAATTACTAAATTTATTAGACTCTATAACTCCCGAAGAACTTGTAACAATCGTTGATCAAGAAACAACGGACAAAGATTGTCAATCAATCCAAACCATTCTAAGTCATGTAATCGCATCTGGATACGCCTACTCTATCTACACAAGAAGGCAACTTGGCGAAGACTTAGAAATACCTGCAAAACTAAAACTAGATTCTATTAGCGCTTACAAAAGTAGCTTGCTGAAAATGTTCCAATATAATGAGGATATGTTTGAGCAATATCCTGACATTAAAATTGAAGAATTCGATCCTGATAAAAAGATGCTATCTAGTTGGGGTCAACGATTTGATGTGGAGCAAATCTACGAACATGCTATTGTACATATACTCAGGCATCGAAGGCAGATAAAAAGGTTTTTACAAAAATTAAGAGCTTGATAATAAGCATAAAAAAAAGGCTTAGCATTTCTGCTAAGCCTTTTAATTTTAATAAAAATCTGTTAATTATCTGAATACTGAGAATCGCTTCCCAATGATATATTTATCATTTTGAATGTTCAGCATATATTGACCGTTGCCCAAATCTGAAATATCAACAGTGTTTAAAGTTGAACCATCCTGCACAAAAGTTTTAATAATTTTACCAGTCATATCAATAACTTTCATGGAAACTTGGCCTTCCAATTTTGTGGTACTTAATTCAATATTTAGAGTACTTGTAGCTGGATTTGGAAATAAAGTAATATCCAAAGGATTCACAATTTCTTGAGTAGAAACAGGCTCACCAAAGATATATTCTCCTGTTGATGAATTAAACCAAACGCTGTAAGTTCCAGCAACTGGCTGAATGTTGGGTCCACCTGGTTCACCTATGCCGGATGGAAAATCTTCAGATCCCCAGTTAACTGCCCAATCGTTTTCAGCTCTAAATTTCACTCCACCATCAGCATCTGGATCATAATCAATGAGATCAACACTACTGAGTGTCCAAATATTGAAATCGTCTTCTGATTTGTTTAATGGGGTATCATTTTCCCAATCTCCCAGTGGACCAGAAACTCCAATCAATCCTATAGTTCCGTATTCTACTATTTCTGTGAAGCTGTATGCCCCAGAAAGAGAATTAAATGATACTAAGTATTCTCCAGCAGTGATTGGAATATTAGCTCCACCTTGCACTCCTATTCCTCCAGGGAAATCTCCAGCACCCCAATCTACTATCCATTCATTATCTGCTCTAAATTTAGCTTCGCCATCATTCAATACAATTCTTAGATTCCATTGATGCACATCATCATCAGATTTTTCCAAGTCAGTATCTTCATCCCAGCCACCTGGTGTTGCATCTCCGATAATTCCTACAGTTGCATATTCAACAATTTCTTTAAAGTTGTATTCTCCACTATCTGAATTAAAGGTTACGAAGTAATCTCCAGATGTAACTATAAGATCTTCTCCTCCCATTGTTGCAGTACCTGCAGGAAACTCTGTTCCTCCCCAATTTACAACCCAGTCATTATCTGCTCTGAATTTTACTGCCCCATCAATTAGAGTAATGGTGGTAGTCCAGACATTTGGATCATTAGCATCTTTGGTTAGATCAGTATCTTCATCCCATCCACCTGGTGTTGCATCTCCAATAATACCAATGGTCTCATAAGTAAGCATTGACTCAAAGTTATACTCACCTGACATTGTATCTAGCGTAATAAAATAAGGAGATGCTGCATCTACAGGAATGTTATCTCCATCTTGAACACCAATACCTGATGGGAAATCGGCAGAACCCCAATTTACAGCCCAATCATCATCCTTTCTAAATTTAGCTTCGCCTGGTACTAAATCAAGCATAACAAAGAACTTATTAGGATCCATCTGATCTTTGAACATATCAGTGTCTTCATCCCATAGCCCAGGAGTTGCGCTTCCGATGATTCCAATATCGGAATCAACATCAAAATAGTATTCTCCAGTTTTTGTGTTTATGGTAATCGTATAGTCTCCAGCAAAGACAGGAATATCTGCACCGTCTTGCTCGCCAATTCCTCTAGGGAAATCGGCAGAACCCCAATTAATAACCCAATCATCATCAGCTCTAAATTTTGCAAGACCATCAAAAAGGGTAATGTCGATAGACCATATACTATCCATCTCGTTGACAAGTGTCATATCAGTATCTTCATCCCACCCTCCTGGAGTTGCAGACCCAATAATGCCAACTGACATTTGAGCTGATGCGCCAAAAGAAATAATGCAGAAACTAATACAAATAAGTAGTAAATTTCTTAACATGTTTTTAGTTTATAGTTATTAGATTAAAAAAGTTTATTGTAAATGTCTTACACAATATAAGGCACAATTTTCTATTTTTACAAATACCTTAAGCTACTACAAACCAGGAACTTACCAGTATGAAAATTAAAAAATTTAAACCAAATTTTATTTTCTTTAGTCTTTTGTTTGTGACAACAATCGGAACAACATTTGGACAAAGAACCATAAATGGCAAAATAACCGATGCTAATTCTGGAGACCCTTTAATTGGAGCAACTGTTTTGCTGAGCTCAAACTCTACAGGAACCACCACAGATCTAGATGGAGATTTTACAATAAGCGCTGAATCAGATAATGATATCATGGTTATAAGTTATACCGGATATCAAACACAAGAAATTTCCATATTAGGGAGAGATGATTTTAATATTCAACTCAGCTTTGGCGAATTACTTGACGAAGTGGTTGTTATTGGTTACGGATCAATCAAAAGAGAAGATGCGACTGGATCAATCCAATCCGTGAGTTCAAAAGATTTTAATCGAGGGGCATTGACTGGACCTCAGGAATTAATTGCTGGAAAGGTGGCTGGAGTTTCTATCACCACTTCAGGAGATCCGGGGGGTGGCTCAAAAATCAGAATCAGAGGAGAATCTTCCTTAAATGCTTCTAATGATCCGTTGATTGTAGTAGATGGAGTTCCATTAGAAAACGGAGACATTGCTGGGAATAGAAATCCACTTGATCTAATCAATCCAAATGATATTGAATCTTTTACGGTTTTAAAAGATGCATCAGCTACAGCCATTTATGGAAATAGAGCTGCTGGTGGAGTAATCTTAATCACAACCAAAAAAGGAAAATCTTCAGAAAAAATAAACCTTGGCTACAATGGAAATGTAAGCATCGGTAAAATTTCTAACAAGGTAGATGTTCTCGATGCAGATGAATATAGAGCTCTGATCAACGAACGTTTTGGAGAAAATTCTGATGAAGCAAATGCATTGGGAAATTCAAGCACAGATTGGCAAGACGAAATATATCAAACTGCGGTTGGTCAAGAGCATAATATAAATCTATCTGGAGGACTAAAAGAATTTCCATACAGATTGAGTTTAGGTACTCTAAATAAAAATGGAGTTTTAAAGACGGACAACTACAAAAGAAACACAGTAGGCTTAAATGTAAATCCAGGCTTTCTCAATAATACCCTTCAAGTGAATCTAGGATTTAAAGGGATATGGTCTGAAAACAAATTTGCACCCAGAGGAGCAATTGGCAACTCATTGAGTTTTGATCCAACACAGACTGCACTGGACCCCGAAAGCAAATATAATGGCTACACAACTTGGACTGATCAACAAGGAAACCCTCAGTTTCTTGCTCCAACAAATCCAATTGCCCTACTCGAACAGCGCAAGGATAATTCTTCGGTAAATCGTGCTGTTGTAAATGCAAGTGCAGATTATCGACTACCATTTTTCCCTTCAGTAAGAGCTAACTTAAATGTGGCTTATGATCAAAGTAATTCTGAAGGAACAATATTTGTTGACTCATTGGCATCATTTGCTTACGACCCTTTAAACGGTGGAGGGACCGACAACAGTTATTCTGAAGAAAAGAAAAACAGCTTATTGGAATTCTATTTAAACTATAATGAGACATTCAACAAACATGGAATTGATTTGATGGGTGGATATTCGTGGCAAAGGTTCCAGTTTGCAAATACATTTAGAAATTCAAATATTGAGGGTACCGATTCTGAAACTGTAAAAGGGTCTGATGCCAACGAACTCTTTCTCCTCTCTTTATTTGGAAGGTTAAATTATAACTTTAACGAAAAATTACTTCTCACTTTTAGCTTAAGAAGAGATGGTACCTCCAGATTTTCACCAGATAATCGATGGGGTCTTTTCCCAGCTGCCTCAGCCGGCATCAAGATTGTGGAAAACGACAAGAAGGTCTTTAATAATCTAAAATTAAGAGCTGGATGGGGAGTTACCGGTCAGGAAGCTATTGGTAACAGATATGCCTATCTGCCACAATACACCTATGGTTTTGAAAATGCCAACTACACTTTCGGCGATGAGCTAATCCAAACCTTGAGACCTGAAGGGTATGATGCAAATATTAAATGGGAAGAAACCACCACTGTTAATCTTGGTCTAGATTTCTCGATAGTTAAAGACAGACTTTCTGGTTCATTTGATATCTATCAAAGAGACACTAAAGACTTGCTGAATAGGATTCCAGTCCCTGCTGGAACAAATCTTACAAACTTTATTACCACCAATGTTGGTGATATGCAAAACCAAGGCGTTGAGTTAAATTTATTTATAACTCCAATTGCTGGAAACGATTTCTCTTGGGATTTATCATTTAACACTGCTTACAATAAAAATGAAATCACAAAGCTTACCGCCTCTGACGACCCTGCATATCAAGGAATCCTAGTAGGAGGAGTTGCTGGAGGTGTCGGATCAAACATTCAGATTCATAGTGTTGGTTTTGCTCCTTTTTCATTTTATGTAAAAGAACAGATGTACGACGAACAAGGGAATATCCTTGAAGGCCAATTTGTAGATCGAAATGGAGATGGTGCAGACAATGATTTTTACAGATTTGAAAATCCAGCAGCAGATTTTAGTTATGGTTTAACAAGTAATCTTAACTATAAGATATTCAGCTTTTCTTTTGGTGCAAGAGCATTGACTGGAAATTACATTTACAATAATGTGCAAACAGACATGGGACATTTAAACAGATTGGTTTCTAGTACAGGTGATTTATATAATGTACACCAATCAGCAGTCGATTTGAATGTAGAAAATCAAGGAAACTTAACTTTTAGTGACCACTATATCCGTGATGCTTCATTTTTAAGAGTTGATCATGTTACCCTAGCCTTGGATTTATTAGATCTTACAAAATATGTGAGAAGTGTGTATTTCACAATCCAGAATCCGCTACTTATTACAAACTATGAAGGTTTAGATCCCGAAACAGGCAATGGCATCGACAACAACCTTTACCCTAGACCAAGAACCTTGGTATTTGGTGTAAGTGCTCAATTCTAAATCTCTAAAACTAAAGACTATGAAAAAAGCTAAATATATATTTCCCGTTGCAATTTTGACATTTACCTTGAGTGTGATTTTCTCTAGTTGCTTCAATGATCTAAACACACTACCTATTGATGAGGATGTTGATATTTCTGAAAACGTTTTCAAAGACAAAAATTCTTATAAACAATTCTTAGCAAAGCTATATGCGGGACTTGCGGTAACAGGCCAACAAGGTCCAGCAGGAAATGCAGACATAGAAGGAATTGACGAAGGCTTTGGACAATACGTAAGAGGTTTTTGGTACCACCAAGAATTGACAACTGAGGAAGCAGTCGTTGGATGGAATGATCAAACGATAAAAGATTTTCACGAACAATCTTGGCTTGGTGAGGATGCATTTATTTTCGCTTTGTACAGTAGGATATTTTATCAAATTTCCATCTGCAATGAATTCCTTAGAGAAACAACCGACGAAAAACTAAATGAAAGAGATGTAGATGTTGACCTCCAATTAGAAATATGGGAATACCGAGCTGAAGCAAGATTTTTACGCTCACTTAGTTATTGGCATGCCTTGGATCTTTTTAGAAACGTTCCATTTGTGACTGAAGATGATATCGTCGGTGCTTTCTTTCCTGAACAAACAAATGCAAATGACCTATTCAATTACATAGAATCAGAACTTATAGACATTGAAAACACCATTGCACCTGCAAGGACAAATGAATATGGAAGAGCTGATCAAGGAGCAGTTTGGGCATTGCAAGCAAAATTATATTTGAATGCAGAAGTATATATTGGCCAAGCAAGAAATGCTGACTGCTTAGCGTCATGCAATAATCTAATAAATGCTGGTTACACACTTGATCCAAACTATCAAAATCTATTTCTAGCTGACAACCACCAATCTGATGAAATAATATTTCCAATCGTGTACGATGGTATCAGTACCTTAACCTGGGGAGGAACTACCTTCATTATCAATGCAGGTATCGGTGGATCTATGAACCCTGCTGACTCGGGAGTTCAAGGTGGCTGGGGCGGAACAAGAACCACAAGACAATTGGTAGAAAAATTTGGTGAAATCGGAGGAGTTTATGTAGAATCTAACCCAGGAAATACTGTTACATATCCAAAAGTTTATACTCCGGGCTCTTTCCAAGGATTCGATTGGAGCGATACTGAAAATGCTTTATCCTCAGTCAATAGCGACAATATTTTTGAAGGCTATAAATATTTCCCAGAAGACAACGGAGAGTTTCTAATCGCTAGAATTCCTTCACAAGGAGCTCAAGATTTTGGCGACAATGGAGCTGATGGAACATTGGATCAAAATGGTGAAAGTATAAAGGTTCCAATAGCTGGGCTTTACTATATTAATGTTGATATGGATGCAAAAACATACTCCATAGAAAAGCAAGATTGGGGTGTACTTGGTGATGCAACAACTGTCGGCTGGGATGAAGATATTGATTTAGTATACGACGCAGAAAACAATGCCATGCGTGCAGAAATTTTTACGACTGCCGGCAATATAAAATTTAGAGCAAATGATGATTGGGTGATCAGTCTTGGGGACAATGGCTTTGATGGATTGCTACAATTTGATGGTGCAGATATTCCAATGGAGCCAGGAGAATGGGAAATACTTTTGTATTTAAATAGACCAGATTACACCTATAAAATTACCTCTTTAAGTTTTGATCGCAGACCATTCTTTCACTCAGATGGACAAACATTAGATATTGTAGATATCACAAACTTTGGAGATGGCTATGCGGTAAATAAATTTAAAAATGTAACGTCTGACGGTGTACCCGGATCCAACAATACACACCCTGATACAGACTTCCCTGTTTTCAGATTGGCAGATGTCTATTTGATGGCAGCAGAGGCGATTCTACGAGATGGTGGATCAAAGCAAGAAGCTGCAGATTTATTTAATGTAGTCAGGACGAGAGCATTTGGCAGCGCTTCCGCAAATGTTAGCGCAGATGAAATGAGCTTAGAATTAATTTTAGATGAAAGAGCTAGAGAATTGTATTGGGAATGCCATAGACGTACAGACTTAATTCGTTTCGGTCAATTTACTGATGGAGATTATGTATGGCAATGGAAAGGAGGTGTTATGGAAGGAACACAGGTACCAAACTTTAGAAATATATTTCCAATTCCAGCAGCCGATCTTGGCGCCAATCCAAACCTAGAACAAAACCCAGGATATTAAATGAAAAATTTCTTATTGATATTATGTCTCTGTATGTTATCGAACTATCTATATAGTCAGAACTTTCTTGATAGAAGTACTGAGCTAGGCATCAACGAAGGTGGAGTAAATCGCGGTGTAGCAATCGGAGATTTTGACAACAATGGTTTTGAAGATATATATGTAAGCAGAAAGGATGGACCAAATTCCCTATTTGTTAACTATGGTAATTTTCAATTCGTAGAATCAGCAGAAGCATTAGGCGTAGCTGATACTGGCAAAACATCCGGAAGCCTATGGATTGACTTTGACAACGATGGAGACCTTGATCTTTTCTGCGGAAATCAATTTGGACAAAGTAAGCTTTTTGAAAATCATGAGGGAAGTTTTACGGACGTTAGTCTAGACTATGGAATATATGAAAATCATAATATACAGTCCGTCAATGCAGTTGACTTTGATAATGACGGCGATTTAGATATCTACCTAGCTCAATTCAATTCAGAAAACATCCTTTATAGGAATGAGGGAGATTACTTCCTCAACTATATCCAACCATCTGGTATCAGCAACGACGAACAATCGATGGGTGCTATATTTTTTGATTACGACAATGATGGCGATCAAGACCTCTACCAAACGCTAGACGGAAATAGAGGAAATTTACTTTTCAGAAATGATGAGGGATTTTATAAAGATGTCACCCAAGAGACCAACACTGCTTATGAAGGTCAAGGTATGGGTGTAGACGTTGCGGACTTGGATAACAATGGTTTATTTGATATTTATTTTTCCAATCTACATGAAAACATTCTCTACCTCCAAAATTCAAATGGGATTTTTGAAATTAAGAACGGCGGCCCCTTACAGGAAAGGGGAATGGGTTGGGGAACTTCGATTTTTGATAGTAACAACAATGGACTATTAGATATCTATGTTGCCAATGATAGTCATTTTGAAATAAATGGAGAGTCATTCTGCAACAAGATGATCGTCAATCAAGGCAACATGGAATACAGTTATGCACCTGATGTCAACGACCTACAGAATATGTATGCATCTTATGGTTCTGCCTATGCCGATTTTAACAATGATGGGCTTATGGATTTATTTGTATGCAATGTTGGTGCAGATGGTAATCAGATTTTCGAAAATGTATCAGAACTTAAAAATTTTGTTTCAATTCAGCTAGAAGGAGTTGTTTCAAACAGGCAAGCTATTGGGGCAAGCGTAAGCGTATTTGCGGAAGCGCAAAAATGGACAAAGCAATTACAAGCAGGCTCGAGTTATTGCTCCCAAAATACTTCAAGAATACATTTTGGACTATATACATTAAACGCAGTTGATAGCATACAGATAAGATGGCCTTCCGGCAAAATTCAAACCGTGCTATCTCCAAGCATTAATCAAATAATCAACATAAAAGAATCATCCGGAATACAATCTTCAAGTGAGGTAGTCTGGACTGAACCACCCTTTCCTACTCAATTGGATGATGTAACAGTATACTTTGATGCATCACAAGGAAATGGTGCCTTAGAAGGATTTGCATCTGATATCTACGCACATACAGGAGTGATCACGAGTGCTTCTTCAGGGCCATCAGACTGGCAACATGTACAAGGAAATTGGGGAACTGCAGATGCTAATACTCTGATGACATCAGAAGGAAATGACATATACTCAATCAGTTATAACATAAAAGACTATTACGGAATTAATCCAGGAGAAATTGTGGAACAGCTCGCATTTGTATTTAGAGATACGGGTGGAAACACTGTGGGGAGAGCTACAGATGGTAGCGATATTTTTCTTGACATCTTCCCACCCGACCAAGGTCTTTTGGCCAATTTAATAAGTCCACAAGAAAATACAATCGTAAACTTACAAGAGGACTTGTCGATTCAATTACAAATAAGCAAAGAGGCACAAGTTGAAATCACTGACAATGGCGTTTCAGTTTTAAACGTGACAACTGATAATATTGATTTTCAGATCACCCCAATGGATTTAGGCTTACATACATTAGAGTTTACGATAAACGACGGCACGGATGAGATAAAAATTGATCGAAACTATATTGTGATTGACCCTAACGAAAGTTTTCAAAATGCGCCATTAGGAACAATTAATGGGTTAAATTATTACACTGACTCAAGCTATGTTTTTCAGCTTACAGCGCCTGGAAAACAAAATGTCTTTTTGTTATGTCCTAGTACTAATTTCAATGTAGATATCAATTTTAAAATGACCAAGTCTGAAGATCAAAATTCCTATTGGATTGAGCTTCCCAAAAGTGTCTTTGAAAATAATCGCAATATATATCAGTATTTTGTAGACGGAGAAATAAAAATTGCAGACCCATTTTCAACGGTTGTATTAGATCCGTGGAATGATGATGAGGTTCCAGCAGATGTGATGTCAACTTTACCACCATATCCAACTGGATTCACAACTGGTATTGTGACTGCCTTTGATCTTGAAAAAGAAAACTTCGTTTGGGAAGATTCAGGTTTTGAAAAACCAGATCAGACCAATCTTATTATCTATGAGATCTTGATGCGCGATTTCCTTGAGGACAAAAATTACAAATCGCTGATTGACACTTTAGATTATCTTGATAGACTTGGGGTTACAGCCATAGAGCTAATGCCGATTTCAGAATTTGAAAACAATCAAAGCTGGGGATACAACCCTAGTTTCCACATGGCAGTGGATAAATATTACGGAAGTAGAACACAATTAAAAACTGTGATAAATGAGGCACACAAAAGAGGCATCACCGTTATACTTGATGTAGTGTTCAACCATGCTTTTTCTCAAAGTCCGCTTTGTCAACTATACTGGAATTCATCAGATTTCCAACCATCAGCTGATAGCCCATACTTAAATGAGACGCCCCGCCATCCGTTTAATGTAGGTTATGATTTTAATCATGAAAGTCAATATACCAAACAGTGGGTAAAACAAGTGTTGAGCTACTGGATGGAGGAATTTCATTTTGACGGCTTCAGATTTGACTTATCCAAAGGTTTAACGCAAACATTCTCTGGCACAAATTCAGATGCAATGTCTCAGTTTGATTTGAGTAGGGTAACAATCTTGAAGGACTATGCAGACCACATCTGGGATTACGATCCAGACGCCTATGTGATTATGGAACACTTTGCTGTGAACTCAGAAGAAAAGAATCTTTCCGATTATGGTATGATGCTTTGGGGAAACACCACACATGAATTTTCTGAAGCGGCTATGGGTTATAGCACAAGCTTGGATTGGGCGGATTATGAGGAAAGAGACTGGGATGATGCTCATCTCATTGCCTATATGGAATCTCATGATGAGGAAAGAATGGCCTATAAATTACAAGAATTTGGCAACAGCAACGCTCAATACAATACTCAGAATAACGAGATTGGTATGCAAAGGATCGCTGCTGCAAGCGCCATCTATTTTTCAATACCCGGGCCTAAAATGCTTTGGCAATTTGGAGAGTTGGGTTATGACTTTTCCATCAATCGATGTGTCAATGGCGCTATTAATCCCGATTGCAGATTGGATCCAAAACCAATACGATGGGATTATCTTGAAAACGAAAATCGTTCTGAACTATATGATCGCATTGCTGCATTAAGTCACCTGCGAAATAGTTATCCAGATGTTTTTATACAAGGCGACCATACACTTTATGATGACAACACATTTGTAAAATCAGTTACGCTGACCCACCCTAACCTCGACATGGTAAGTTTGGCAAACTTCAGAATTACTGAATCTGAAGTAAATCCGCGTTTTCCCAACACAGGTCTTTGGTATGAGTATTTTACCGGAAAAGAAATTGAGGTTGTCGATGTAAATGAATCCCTAAACTTTGATGCGGGTGAATATCGTATTTACACCTCAGAAAAAATTACTCCACCCGATGGATTTTTCACTTCCGTAAATGAATATCTGGATTTTACTGGACGTATTTCTCCGAACCCAGTTTCAGTTGGTCAAAAACTACAAATCGAATTAAGTACACTAATTAAAGTTGAAAAGATTGTATTAAAAACCATCGGAGGAAGAAACATAGAATTGAACAATGACTTGATGATACCTAACATTTCTCCAGGGCTATACATACTTGAGATTAGAACAAAAGAACAGAATTTCACTTCGAAAATAATTGTAGTTGAATAAAGTATATTGCATATTTATATTGATTGGATTGTGTTGTGTAGAATCAAATGCTCAATTCATAAACCCAGAACCGGGGCCTGTTTTTATAGACACTGAAGTTCCTCGAGTTGATATTAATATTAAACAAGAATATCTAGATGCAATTCTGGATGATGTAAGCAGCAACCAAGAATACGAAGCTCAGTTTATATTTACAAGTTCGAGCATTCAAGATACGGTTGAAAATGTTGGAGTAAGACTTAGAGGAAATACTTCAAGAGGGGCAGCAAAAAAATCAATCAAAGTTTCATTTAACACCTTTGAGCAAGGAAGAAAATTTTATGGCCTTGAAAAAATGAACATCAATGGCGAGCATAATGATCCAACCATCATAAGATCTAAATTAAGTTGGGATCTTTGTAACTGGGTCGGAGTTCCGGCGAGTAGATCAAATCATGTTGAACTGTATGTCAACGGAGATTATGTAGGCATCTACGCCAATGTCGAACATATTGATGAAGAATTTATTGCTAAGCGATTTGATGATAAGAGTGGCAATCTATGGAAATGTCTTTGGCCAGCAGATTTAGAATATATTGGTTTTGATCCGAACTTATATAAAGAAGAATCAAACGGTCGAAGAACTTATGATCTTAAGACCAACAAAGAAAAGGACGACTACTCTGCCCTTGCGCACATTATCGACGTGATAAATAATTGGACTGGGGATGATTTAAAATGTGAGCTCGAAAGAATATTTGACGTCGACAATTATATCAAGATTGTGGCCCTAGATATTTTACTAAGTCATTGGGATGGACCCATTGGTAATATGAATAATTACTACCTCTATCACAACCCTTGCACTGATAAAATCCAATTTATATCCTATGATCTCGACAACACCTTTGGCATTGATTGGTCGGGGCGAGATTGGACAGAAATTAGCATTTACAATTGGGATGATAACAGTTGGGATAGTGGCAGTCGAGCATTATACAACATACTTATGTCCGACCCAGAATATAGAAACAGATTCAACTTCTACATGAATGAAATTCTTGAAAAGTATTTCAATGAAGACTTTATGTTTCCTTACCTAGATGAGAAATTAGATTTAATAAAAAAGTATCGTTTGGAAGACCCTTTGGCAGGTCAAGATTATGGTTGGAGTTATGATGATTTTTTAGAGAGCTATGAGGTATCTATAGGTGATCACGTCAGAAAAGGAATGAAAGAATACATTAGCCAAAGAAACCCGAATGCATTAGATGAATTGGAAAGTTATAACTATGGCCCCGTTGTGGATAAAATAGAAATTGATTGGAACGAAGATCAGGTAAACTTTGATATATTTTGTTTTGAAGACCAAACTATTGAAGAAATAACGTTTCATTACAGCTTGGATGGCTTAGATTGGAATCAGGAAATACTTTTTGTGGATCAAAATAATAATGCACGCTACATGCACGAAGTGATTCAAGAAGGCATCTTAGACTATTACATTGAAGTCACTGACAATGATAATAATTCAAGAATATTTCCATTGTGTGATAACTATAAAGAACGGCTCGGATATATAGAATCACCTCAACTTATTATTAACGAGTTAATGGCAAGCAATGAGGATTTTGAGGCAGATGAATATGGAGATTATGATGATTGGATTGAGCTGTACAATAATAGTGGAACTGTTTTACCTATAGGCAAAATGACCTTATCTGACGACCCTGAAAATCCTGGAAAGTGGCAGTTACCAAATACCGCATTATCTCCAGATAAATATCTAATCATTTGGGCAGATGGCGATCCATTTCAGGGAGACAATCATGCTAACTTCAAAATAAAGAAGGATGGAGAAATTATTGGCTTGTATGATGAAAAATTAAATCACTATAGGCCAATAAATGAGATCGACGTTCCAGAATTGGAATCTAATTATAGTTACGGTAGAAAACCAAGTGGGTCAGGCGACTTTGAAATAATCGACAAGCCTACTTTTGGGTTTAACAACGATTTGTCCTCTACTGAAAAAACTGAATTTAGCAAGCTAAAAATTTACCCAAACCCTACTCAGGGCAAACTATATCTCGATACCGATATTGACATATCCAATTATAAGATATCATGTATTAATAGCTTAGGACAAGAAATACCATTGCAAGCTAATGCCTATGAAGTTATTGTGACTCAATTACCAAATGACATATACACCATACTAATTCAAAATGAAGAATTGGTGCACGCAAAAAAATTTGTTGTTAGAAATTAATTAGAATGAAAAAACATGTATTATTAATTAGCTTTCTTCTTTTTGCAACAGTATCATTTACGCAAGTAAAAATCAATAAAGTAGAACCTCCTTATTGGTGGGTAGGAATGAATAGTACTGATTTACAATTATTAATACATGGAGACAACATTTCTGAATATAACTTAGAAATAAAAAACTCACAGGTAAAGATTAAAAAAGTACACCAAGCAGAAAGTGCCAACTACCTCTTTGTTGATCTAACGATTCCTGCTTCTGTTCTCGCTGGAAAATTTCAAATAGACTTTAAAAAAGGACAAAGAACGGTTTATACAATTGACTACGTATTAAAAGAAAGGAGAAAAGGAAGTGCAGACAGATTGGGCGCTACTCCTGCTGATGTCATATATCTTATAACTCCAGATAGATTTGTAAATGGAGACCCAAGCAATGATGAAGTTGCAGGTATGAAGGAGGGACTTTCTAGAGACGAAGATTTTGGAAGACATGGAGGCGATATTCAAGGCATCATTGATTATCTGCCTTACATTAAGCAAACCGGCTTTACATCAATATGGTTGAATCCAGTTCTTGAGAATGATATGCCTGAATGGTCATATCATGGTTATGCGACGACAGACTATTACAATGTCGATAAAAGATTTGGAAGTAATGAAGAATATATAAACTTAGGGAAGATAGCATATGAAATGGGCGTTGGAATGATCATGGATATCATTGTCAACCATTGTGGACTTGAGCATTATTGGTTGACAGACCCACCTTTTAGTGATTGGGTAAATTATCAGGGACAAGAAGAAAATACATTCACAAACCACAGGAAGTATACGGTAGTAGATCCCTATGCGTCAAATATCGATAGGAAGGAAATGACTGAAGGCTGGTTTGTCGGAGCGATGCCAGACTTAAATCAGAGAAACCCGTTTATGTCTACTTATCTAATTCAAAATTCAATTTGGTGGATAGAAGCAACACACATTACAGGAATCCGTCAAGACACATACTCGTATCCATTTAAGGAGTTTATGACGGATTGGACATGTGCAATTAAAAATGAATACCCAAACTTTTATATTGTGGGTGAAGAATGGGTGGACTCCCCTGCTTTGATTTCTTATTGGCAAGAAGGTAAGAATAATGCTGATGGAAACAATTCCTGTCTACCTGGCTTAATGGATTTCCCTCTTTGTTTTGCCTTGCACAATGCCATGCAGAAAGATGAAAGTTGGAGTGACGGTTTGGTTAAATTATATGAATCAATTGCTCAAGACTATTCATACCCGGACCCTAGCCAATTGGTGATTTTTCCAGACAATCATGATATGAGTAGAATATATACTCAAGTTGGAGATGACTTTGCTAAATACAAGATGGCCATTAGTTATATTTTGACAATGCGAGGAATTCCTCAATTGTATTATGGCACCGAAATCGTCATGTCCAATACAGGTGATGATAGCCATGGAAATATCCGATCAGATTTTCCTGGCGGATGGCCAAATGAAGAAGTCAACATACCCAAGAAAGTTGGCCTCAGTGATGAGCAAGCCAAGGCACTAAACTTTTGTGAAAATTTATTGAATTGGAGAAAACAGAAAGATGTTATTCATAATGGAAAGCTTACTCATTTTGCGCCTTACAAAAACATGTATGTCTACTTCCGTCATACTGAAACAGAATCCGTCATGATCATTCTAAACAAAAACAAGGAAAAAGCTAGTTTAGAAATCGAAAGATATGCTGAAATGCTAGATGGTAGATCAATGGGAAAAGACATTAATACTGGGAAAGTTTTTAAACTAAATACAAACCTGGAATTGGACCCAATGCAGGCATATATTATTGAATTGAGGTAGCTAAACATTACTTGCTAATATACTATGAGCCTTCAATAATTTAAAAGGACATGCTGAACATAAAAACCCTTTATCTTTACAATGATTTAGGGCTTGTTTATTCCTAAAATTATGTTTACCGGCGAAGTAAAACTTTTTGTCGATAGACGTCATAAATCTCCTCTCTACATTTAGGCTAATTCAACTACTGTCGAGTTCTGAAGAAAAAATCGCTTGAGTCTCTCAACCTTAATGAACGGTTGGCGAGGAGCCTAACTACCAATTAATTCTTAGACAAGCTGCATTAAGATATAGTTCATTCAAAAGGAATGATGCTAAATTAAGCACTACACATGTAGAGCCTTTCAGCGCTCATGTTTACATTTCTGTTTATGTCATTTAGATTTCTTAGAAAAAAGGAATTAAAAAACCGATTGACTGTGGACGACTTCTGTTATACAAAGGATTTTTTTGTTCAACTCAACGACGATAGGAGTTTAAACTTACACATTAAAATAAACAAAATAAAACCCTTACGGTACAACCGTAGAAAAGTCACAATTTTGAAAAGTAAACTTTTTGTCATTTAAATATTTATCCAATAAAAACTTTCTGTCAGGCATAGTATTCTCTGTCATAGTAGTGAAGTGTTCTCATCCCCTTCTTGAGTATAATAGACCACCCTCTATAATATTACCTCAAAAAACACAAACGACAATGTTAAGAAATTTACTCTTGGCAGTGCTATTAGTATTTGGTACTGTCTCATTATCTTACTCGCAGATAAGTTGCCCAGGAGGACTAACCGTAGAAATTGAAGGTTCTACATCAGAATCCCCTCTTGGTCTAACCGGTGAAGCAACACAGCCTGATTGTAATACTCTAAGTGGAGCCCTAACAGGGTCTGTAGAAATTACAGTTACTGGTGGTAACCCAGACTACACTTATCAATGGACTATGGATGGTTCAAATTTTTCTACCGATGAAGATCTCTATAACTTAGGATCTGGAACTTATGCAGTTACTGTGACTGATGCAGAAGATTGTACTATCGAAGGAGAATGGATTATTACAGAACCTACACCAGTCGAAGTAACAGGGGATCCTGTTAATCTTGATTGTAACTCTGCAAGTGGAGAGGCGAATGGATCAATTACGCTTTCACCATCCGGTGGGACAGTTGCAGGAGACTACAACTACAATTGGGAATCTTCCACAGGTGGTATTGGTCTGGATCCAACAGCACAAAACCAAACAGGACTTACTGCAGGTACCTACCAAGTAACTGTTTCGGATGATCTTGGTTGTGAAGCTACAGCCGAATTCACACTTACAGAGCCTGAAGCTATTGCAGCGATCGCAACAGCAGTTGGACCACAATGTCATGCTGACTCTGGAGATCCCGACGGATCAATTACGCTTTTAGTTCAAGGAGGTGATGGAAACTATTCTTACAACTGGGAAACAGTTGACGGATCAGGTGTAGTAACAGCTGACCAAAATCAAACAGAATTATCAGCAGGTACATATAGTGTAACCATCACAGATGGACTCGGCTGTGAATTAGAAGCACAATATACTATTACAGAACCTACCCCAGTTGCTATAGAGGCTACTCCAGTTAACTTGGATTGTAACTCAGCAAGTGGTGATGCAAACGGATCAATAGCGATTACTGCATCTGGAGGACAAGGAACTTTAGAAGGTGATTATACATACACATGGAATACTACGGATGGATCAGGCATAGTTGCAGGAACTGCAAGTCAAACAGGGCTTTCAGCAGGAACCTATAGCTTGACTGTAACTGATGCAAATAATTGTACTGCTACAGGAGAATGGACACTTACAGAACCAGAAGCAGTTGTTGCTGATGGTACTCCAGTGAATCTTGATTGTAACTCAGCAAGTGGAGATGCTAACGGATCAATTACTATGGCACCAACAGGTGGTGATGGTAACTACTCATACGCTTGGGATACTGCTGACGGTTCAGGTCTGACTGCAGGTGCAGGAACACAAACTGGATTGAGCGCAGGTACATATAACGTAACTGTTACTGATGGACTTGGTTGTGAGGATACAAACACATTCACACTTACAGAACCAGAAGCAATTGTTGCTACAGGTACTCCTGTACAACCAGGCTGTAATGTATCGAGTGGAGCTGCTGATGGTAGTATAACGATGGCTCCAACAGGAGGCGACGGAAACTACTCATATACTTGGGATACTGCTGATGGTTCAGCATTGACACCAGGAGCTGCGACTCAAACTGCTTTAGGTGCAGGTACATATAATGTAACTGTAACTGATGGACTTGGTTGTGAAGACACGAACACATTCACACTTACAGAACCAGATGCAGTTTCATGTGATTTAGATTCACCTCAATTAGGTGCTGATACAACGGTTGAATGTTATGGAGACACAGCTGTAATCACAGTCACAGGAGACGGTGGAACAGGTGCATATAGCTACATATTAACAGGAACAGACTATGAAGGTAACATAGTGGAAATAGGTCCACAAGCTTCTAATGAGTTTACAGTACCAGCAGGTAACTACTCAGTAGAGACGATTGATGCAAATGGATGTTCTTCTACTTGTGATATTGAAATCACACAACCAGATCCACTTATCGCGGGTACATGTAGTACAGATGATGATTGTCAGGTTGGTTTAGGAGAAATTGAAGTTGAGGCACAAGGTGGATATGGAGACTTAACTGTATCATGGACTTCACCAGACGGAGGAACTTTGGACCAAGGTTCACAAGTAATACCAGCTGGTGGCGGATCAGTTATCTTTACAGGTGCTGATGGGGGTGCTACGTATATCTTCACAGTTGAAGATGAAAACGGATGTATCATTGGCGGCTAATGCCAACAAACCAAACAGTACATTGAAAAAGTTAATTTCTTTAACAATATTAATACTTACTTATTCAATAGGTTCGGGGCAAATTTGCTCCGGACCATTGAATATTTCTATCGATGGGTCCGACAGTGGTCAACCTTTAAAAATAGAATATATTCACTCAAATGTTTATTGTGCTGAGACAGCTTCAGGAGCTATCGAATTAAGCATAGGCGGTGGAACTCCAGGTTACTCTTGTATGTGGTCAACCGGAGATACCCTACCCGCTCTATTCAATTTGAACCCTGGAATGTATCAAGTTACAGTTACAGATGCAGTCGATTGTACAACTGTTTTAGCAGTTGATATTGGAACACTAGATCCCGCTGATTATAACTTAACCTTAGCTGTAGAAAATGGATGCGGTCGTTGCACCTTAAAAGACAGTACGTCTACCTATCTTTTTATGGGTGTAGATTATTTGGTTGAGGTTATCGATTTGTATGATTTAAAAGATCTCGGTGAAATTGAAGCCTGTATTGAAATTGCAGATTATCATTTGATATTTCAAGAAAGGCCTTTTCTCAGAAGATCATGGACTTTAAAATCCAGCGACAATAAAGCAGCCTTAAAACTTATCTTCACTGAAGAAGAATTAATGGATTTGTTAAATTTTGCAGGATATGATGAAATTGGTCAAGCACTACCATCTAGATTAAGTATAAGAAAATTTGATGGCGCAGGAACAAGACCAGATAGTTATGAAGTAGTACATACACAGACAAATATTCAATTAAAAAGATTTCAAGCTCAAGAAGGAATATGGTACATAGACGTACCGAATATACTTTTCGAAGAGGGGCAACCTACTTCCTTGTATCTAGAAATAATTCCTGTTGAAAATATCGTTTCATCAACAGAATTAGAACCAGTTATTGAATATGATACAGACTTAGAGTTTTATGTTTACAGCAACCCTGTAGTTGACGTTGTTAGAATTGGTGAAGATCATGCAACAAATACTGGTACAGGTATTATTACGATGTACAACAAATTAGGTCAAGAACTTTTTAAAGAAGAATTCTACAAAGAAGACCTAAACGGTAAAGACTTTAATGTGGTTAACTATACCCCAGGTCTTTATTTGATAGTTATTCAATACAAGGATCGAGATTTTACTCAAACATTAAAATTTATCAAAGTATAACAACTTAATCCAACTAATAAATACCGACCTAAAAAACTAAAAAATACACAACACTTAATATCCAAAACTCATAATTAGGATAAGAAGTCAATTAATTTTCTGTGCCCTTGCAATAAATTTAATTGATTAAAAAGTTTGTGATGTTAAACCTTAAAAATTTACTAACTATTGTAATAATCTCTATGCAGACAATGACTTTTGCTCAAGAGATTTGCAACAATGCAATTGACGATGATGGTGATGGTCTCGTCGATTTAAATGACGATGAATGTCAATGTGACGATGTCAAACCACTCTCTGAAGTGGATGGATTCATTTGTCGCGATAATTTAAAATTGATTATGGAGGATCCAAATGCGATCTCCTATCAGTGGTACAAAGACGGGGTCGCCATAGTCGGTGAAACAGCATTTGAATTGATTCTAATGGAAAATCCAACTGTCGAAGGCAATTACGAAGTCCTTATAACTCTAGCCAGTGGCTGCTATACTAGTGAACCACACGAGGTAGAAATTATTACCCATGAGGTCTATTTAGGAGAAGAGATCATCTGCGATGGTGACACCATATTCTTTGGTGGATTCGCTTTGACCTTTGAAGGATTTTTTCAAAACAATGGATTTGCTGTTGATGGCTGTGATAGTATCACTACCTTAAATGTGGTCGTTGTACAACCTACTTTTGGAACAGTTAATGGGCAGATATGTCAAGGTGAGTTGTTTGAATTACACAATATATCAACAACTACTCCCGGTAACTATATGGACACAATTCCAAACACTTATGGCTGCGATAGTATCATTACCCTCAACTTAACCGAAGGTGATTTTCAGCAAAGATTAGAATTTGGAACCATCTGTACGGGTGGCGTTTATGAAGGCTATGGAATGACGATTGACGAACCAGGAGATCATGAAATTCTCATTGAAAATCCAACTGGCTGTGACACTCTAGTGACGTTAAGTCTGATCGAAACCCCTCCTCCAACCGAGCAACTAACCGTTGGCGTTTGTCCTGGGGATCAATATGATGGATATGATATTGGAGTGTATGAAATTGTTCTTGATAACCCAACAGGGTGTGACACATTGCTGACTCTAACGGTTGAAGAGGATCAGCAACCAAGTTCTAACTTATCAGCTAGAATTTGTGATGGAGATACATACACTGAATATGGTTTGTCAGAAGAAAATTCAGGAATGTTTGAAGTTATTCTTCCAGCATCTGATGGTTGTGATACTCTATTAACTATTAATCTTACCGTAGAAGAAATTCCGACAGAATACCTCGAAGTATTTATCTGTGACGGAGATGTATACACTGGCTATGGATTATCGGAAACAGACACTGGGATTAGCACAGTAACAGTGCAAGGCAATGGGGTTTGTGATAGTATAGTCACAATAGATCTTGTAGTCACCGATGTTATAGTTTTAGACCTTACGGCAAATATCTGTGAAGGTGAAGAATATAACAATTATGGTATCCAAACCGACGTAGAGGGAACACATACAAATTCTATTATTAGCCCATCTGGATGCGACAGCATTGTTACCGTTATCCTATCAATTGGAGGACCAACAGAATCTTTCCTAACTGCAGAAATTTGCGAAAGCGAAATCTATGAACTCCACGGCATCTCTGCAGATAGTACAGGAATGTATCAAACTGTAATAGAAAATTCAATGGGTTGTGATAGTACGATTAATGTTGAACTTAATGTTCTAATTGGAGAACCAGAAGAGTTATTCTATACTATTTGCGAAGGTGACTATCTCGAGTTGAACGATGAATATTATTACGAAGAAGATGTCTATTATACAAATCTGGTAAGTGAGTCTGGATGTGATAGCACGATAGTTCTCAACCTTACCGTGACCGAACAACCAAAGGCATTCAGAGAAGCATATATCTGTAGAGGCGAGACATTCGAATATGAAAGTTTATCAGAAAATCAAGAAGGAGTTTTTGAGTTGGTCATTCCTAATGCAGAAGAATGCGATAGTCTTGTCACAATCCAACTTTTTGTGATCGAGCCGAACGAAGGAATCGAACTACCCTACTACAATCAAGTAAGTTATGGTAGTACAATCGATATCAGACCCGAATATTTGGGTGACGGAGTTACGAATATCATCTGGATGGATGAAGATGGTTTAGAAATAGGAACAGGACCGGTATTAGAGGATTTCATGACCTTGACAGATACACATGTCGACTTAATTGCCATTGATGCAAATGGTTGTCCTGTAGAAGCAAGGGCAATTATTGATGTAACAATTGATATTGATATTTTTATACCAAATGTATTTACACCAGGAAGTGAGGATGGTAATGGGACATTCCAGATATATGGTAACGAGACGATTACAGGCATTAAGGAAATTGCAATTTATGACAGATGGGGAGAGCTAGTCTACACAGCACGTGACCAAGAAATAAATGAAAATTACGTTGGCTGGGATGGTTATTTTTTAGGTAAAAAAGCCCTTTCCGGAGCATATGCATATATCATAGATTTCAATGTTATTACAGGCACTGTCATTACTAAAACTGGAGCAATTACAGTTATACACTAAAATAAAACTATGATACTTTACTACTAGCAAAAATACATCACCTATAATTTTCAACCCAATCAATTAAATTATGAAGGGAGTTATTATCTAATAGCTCCCTTTTGTTATTATAAAGCTCTACTCCCAGCTTCTGAGCCTCAATTATTTTATTTTCAATCACAAAATTTAAGAAATAAAAAGCTTTAAGTTCAACTATTGTGCTAATATTGCCCACTGAATCAATATCGCAACAAGCCCCTCTCATAAAATGAATTGGATATATCTACTCGACTTGTTTGGAACCTGTGTTTTTGCAATCTCTGGAGTCATTACTGCTTTTGAGAAAAAATTTGACTTAGTAGGTGCGCTCATTATTGGGTTTATTACTGCTATTGGCGGAGGCACTATCAGAGATATTTTGATTGGGAGATTTCCAGTTGGCTGGCTAAACGATCGCAATTATATTTTTGCCATTATAATTGGCTATATACTCACTTATCTATTTTACAATTCTGTCAAAAAATTCAAGATAAGTATGTTTCTTTTTGACACCATAGGAATTGGCCTATTTACTATTTTAGGAATTCAAGTTGCATTGTCTTTTGGGCTTAGAGTTGAGATATGTATTCTTATGGGAGTTATTTCAGCATGCTTTGGTGGAGTTATCCGCGATGTATTAACCAATGAAATTCCACTTATATTTAGAAAGGAAATTTACGCGACAGCTTGTTTCATCGGAGGCTCAGTCTACATGCTCTTATTTTACTTTTCAGTAAACGAAAACCTAAACATAGTTTGCTCAATCTTTGTAGTAATTGCCATCAGATATTTATCCATTACGAGAGGATGGGCACTGAATTTTACACGAGATAAGTAAGTATCTAGCATTTGCAGGATTTTGTAACTCTTTCTTATTTTACCATTATTTGGTGACAATTACAGATTGCTTGTTGGTCTAGATTTACAGTTACCTAATAGTTAACTAAGCTGCTAACAATTATTAGTCCTTTAGCTTCTTTTTAAATTTTCAGCCCCAGAATACAATTATAAACTAAACATGCAATATGCTAACTTACTCTTGCAAATAACCAAGATTTCAAAACAAGTTGCATTAGCAGCCCCAATAAATGATAATATTTAGTTCGTAGCTTGGCAAAGGATTTATACGAATACTAGATCCTTTGTTAATAGATGCAACTTTTGCTATTAGTTGGCGCTCATATAAGTATACTTAGTACTTTATGCTTAACTTTATAATATGAACAGCAATAAATTAATTTGGGTCATCTTTCTAGCAGCTTCCCTATTGATAAATTGCAATGATGACTTGGTTAATATAGAGGAAACCAACTCGACTCCTTCAGAGATAGAAGTTGAAGAAGTAGAGACAACTGGAGAAGAAAATTATCTCACATTTGACTCTGATTACATCTATGACCAATCCAAACTTCCCACCTTTGATTTGACAATAGAACCCAGTGATCTAATAAAAATAAACAATGACCCTGCAGCAGAAGAATATGTAGAAGCAGCTTTGACTTTTGAAGGAGAAACTATAAGTCCAGTGGGTGTGAGATACAAAGGATCCATAGGAGCTTTTGCAGGTTGTCTTTCTGGGGGTGGAAATCTCTTTTCTCCGTCTGGATATAAAACTTGTACCAAACTATCCATGAAGGTTAAGATCAATTGGGAGGGGCGCACCGAAAAATTTTATGGCTTAAAAAAATTACAGTTTCATTCAATGAATCTAGATCCATCACAGATGCACGATAGATTGGGCTATTGGCTATTTGCACAAATGGGTGTCCCTACTCCACGTTCGATTCATGCAAGGTTGTTGATCAATGGTGAGTTTGCAGGTTTATTTTCCTTAGTAGAACAGATTGATGGCATGTTTTCAAGATATAATTTTGATGATGGAGAAGGAAATGTATACAAAGAAGTGTGGCCGTTAGCTGATGATGGAAATTTAAGACCTGATTTTGAATATTTAGATGGTCTTAAAACAAATGAGGACGAAAATCCTACTCTCGATATCATGAAAGGCTTTGCCACTGATGTAAGAGAAGCTGCCACCGATGAAGAATTACAAGCAGCTATAGAAGAATGGATGGACCTTGATAAGATACTAGCCTATTGCATGGTGGATCGTACAATAAAGCACGATGATGGCCCTTTTCATTGGTATTGTTTTGGAGGATGCAATCCACATAATTTCTACTTCATCGAAGAACCAAATAATAATAAAATACACCTCATCCCTTGGGATCTTGACAATGCGTTTGAAAATATATCTTCGGCCAATGCGATTACAAATATTCCAGATGATTGGGGTGAAACAAGAAATGATTGCAATCCATTCTCGGGAGGCTTTTTCGGTATTCAACAAAGGTCAGCAGCATGCGATAAACTCACCAGAGGATGGACCTTGTACGAAGATGAATATGAAGCTCTCAAGCAAGAATTTATAAATGGCCCTTTTTCAGAAGAATCGATTGATAGTGTTTTAGAACTTTGGTCTGCACAGGTTAGAGAAGCTACCATTGAAGCATCTGAACTATTTGGAGATGCCATCAGCCTAGAAACATGGGAACAAAGCGTGAATAGCTTGAGAGCGCAATGTGATGTTGCTCGCAACCAATAGAATATTCTAGTCTAAGCTTTTTGAACGTCCAACATTTCTTTCGAGGCAAAAACTGTTTTAGTATGTCCAGCTTAAATTAACTATTTCACTCAAGGCAAATGTACATCCGAACTTCATTATTAGCTTTTGGACCTCGAGCTAACTACAATTCACAACGGTTGTATGCAATATGTAATAGACATAATTATTCAAGCCTTCATTTAGTTTTCCGAATCTTGATTTCGTCGCAATCGTAAACCCACTAGTCAGATATAATCTTTCTTGGATAAACTTTATTCAAAAGCACTAAGCACCAATAGACCCTAGCTCTACTCCTTCAGAATAGGCGGCGTTAATGCTATTTTTTTTAAATGCCTTTTTAAATTTTCCATATACATCAAAGGTCGCTACCCAATAATCATTAGTGTTGATGAATGATCTTACGCCAACTACAATGTTATGGCTTCGATATTCTTCAATTCCTATAAATGCATTTTCTCTCTCTAAAATATATTCTGATTCTTTGAGTGCTTCAGTGATAACTTCTTTTACTTTAGGAAAGCTTTCTTCATAAGGCATGGTCACTTTCAACTCTAATCTAATTTTACCTTGAGTAGAAAAATTGGTAATAATATTATCGGTCACCTGCCCATTTGGTATGATTGAGGTTTTATCATTTGGTGTAACCGAAGTGGTATTAAAAATCTGGATGCTTGTGCACTTGCCAAAGTGATCAGACACTTTTACCCAACCCCTACCTTATATGGCTTAAGAAAAAGAATGGTTAAGCCGGAAGCGAAATTCCCAAGTAAACCCTGCAATGCCATTCCAATAGCAAAACTAGCTGCTGCTAACAATCCTAGAATCGCAGTTATCTTGACACCAAGCATGCTGACTGCAAATAGAATAACTGCGAACTTCATGATTGTTTCTAATAAAGAAGATAGAAACTAAGTAATCTCAAAATCAAGACTAGATTTCTGTAGACCTGTTTTTATGACCTTGGAAAATCTTTTAACAATAAAAAGCGTCAAATAGGATCAAAATTGCTAATAAAATCTTAGGCACAAATAAGACTACCCAATCGATGAGTTGGTCTAGATATGCTTGAATTTTCTCTGAGGAGATTTGTTTGTTTTTGTTAAACCGAAAATAAGAAACTCATACTTAACTAAATCACATTAAATCTTAAAATTTTAAGTCATTATTTAAGATTTTTTACACGTGTACTTATAAAGCTCCTAAAATAGCCTCATATTTTCTCACTCTATTAGGACTCAGGCTTCTTTCTTTTTTATCTATAGAATACGTTATAAATAAACTTTATATAGATTTCAAATAGCTTTTTTCATTTTCTTTTACTTGTCTGTCTGCCGAACTAAAGGCCCAACTTATAACTAAATATATCTAATTGTTTGGCTTATTCTTACTTTGTACATTTCTTAATTAATTTGATTGCCCAAGCGTAGTGGCTTGCAGCATTCGAAGTTAAATATGCTCCGAGAGAGGTGGAACCAGTCCAAGGATATAATTTCTTGGTAAAAAGTTCTTTATTAGAATGAGTGTCGATGATTTTATGAACCTTTTTGTGGGAGCTTTTAAAAAGTTTCATAGCTGTATTCAGATTAATTTTTTGGTTATCCTTCCATAGCTTTTTATTTAATGGTGGGAGTGTCGACCAGGTATATCCTTCTGCTGGCATTTGTGGCTTGACTCCTTTCATTCCAACTTTATACCAACCTAAGAATAGTATATGCCATGAATGGAGATGAATGACTACATCTCGAACATTGCGATTTAAAGTTCCTTTGGGGAAATCGGATTCTAGTTTTTCTTGAGGTAGTGACTTTAGAAGAGAAATAAGGGCTTCATAGTTTTCTCTTGATTGAGTGAGTAATTCGGATTTGTTTGTTGGCTTAGGCATGTGGTGTTTTTAGTTTATCATGGGGTGTTTGGGTTTCATGGGGTTGAAACCCCTTGTTGGTATATGTCGTCACTTCAGGACTCTTTTGGGTTTCATGGGGTTGAAACCCCATGTTGGTATATGCCGTCACTTCAGGACTCTTTTGGGTTTCATGGGGTTGAAACCCCATGCTGGTATATGTCGTCACTTTAGGACTCTTTTGGGTTTCATGGGGTTGAAACCCCATGTTGGTATATGCCGTCCTTTCAGGACTTTGTTAGGTTTCATGGGAGTGAAAACCCATGTGGTATATGTTGTCGTTTTAGGACTCTTTTGGGTTTCATGGGATTGAAACCCCATGTTGGTAAATGTCGTCACTTCAGGGCTCTTCTGGGTTTCATGAAAGTGAAAACCCATGTGGTATATGTCGTCGTTTTAGGACTCTTTATAATAAAGATAACTACGTTTTTTATTTAAAGATAATACTTCTATCCGTATTTTTTTTATACATATTCTTGGGAGCTATCTCTCTGTTCGCAGTTGAACGATAATTTTTATTATTTGGGTTTAGAATTGCCTGGAGTTGAAATTCAATCATTTTTTCAAAAGGGGTAAGGAAATCTTCCGTGCGGCAATGTTCTAGCTTAGCTTCGTTAAGCATATTTAATACTGTGTAGATTGACTCGATTGTACTAAGACAAAGAGAATCGGGCTGCTGCTTAATAATAAATTTTGATTTTATATTTCTATCAAAACTCACTCTTTTTAAACTTTGTAAATTCTTACTTAGTTTTAGCATTTTGCGAGCGCAAGGCCATGTACCATCGAGAAGAAAGATATATGGATTAGAACCTAAAAATAAATTTATTTCAAAACTCTTTCTTTCCGATAAGTTGAAATTATCATTTCCCGGATAAAGTAGGAAAGAAGAACTTTCATTTTTACTCAGTAATTCATTGACACGTTTATTATTGGTAAAATCAATACCCACGATAATTTCTGAATTATCAAGTTGAAGTTTTGTCATATGTCCCGTTCCATTTTTTTCCTTTCTGTACTCCTTGGGGTGCATAAGAATAATAAAACGTGTCTTTGTTTGAATAGGACAAGTGTGCTTGCAAATACATGTAACTGAAGGTCTCATGCATTTGTAACATTTGGTTCTTGTATTCTTTGTTTTTTCTTGCAAGATGATTATCGGTGTTGATCTATGAGGATGACGTTGCCGTCTGGATCGGTGACCATGAAGCTCGCTGGGCCTTCAGCAGCCATTTCTGGGCCGTCACTAATGGCTACACTTCTAACTTCTAGTAGTTTTTTTATCTCTCTGACATCATCAAATTCTGCGGTGTCTTGTCCACTTGAATCCCAACCTGGATTAAAGGTCAGAATGTTTCCTTGAAACATGTTGTGGAATATTCCAATTAAAGTGCTCTCATTCTTCATGATGTAATAATTCATCTCGGGACTTCCGACGAGTGGTTTAAAGCCTAAATTTTCATAAAATGCTTTTGATGCGGCTAGATCTTTTACACTAAGGCTGACAGAGAATGCACCTAAGCTTGGTCTATTTGAATCTTCCAAAGTAATATTGATTTTATTTTCGCTAATATCTTCATTAATGCTTTTCCATTGGATACAATTGGTAAGAACGGAAATGACAAGCACTGATAAACTTAAGTAATATTTCATAATAATTAGTATTTAATTTTCTTGATGGCTATGCTAAGCTTAAGATCAAAATGATCCCAATTACATATATTTTCTTTATCCAAGAATATTTCTAATCCATGCTGATGTTCTGGCTCGTAGGAACTATTGACCAACCACTTATCAAACAGATAGTAAGTACCTGTTGCTACCCTATTGATGTTGCCCGAAACAATTGTGCAAGCATATTTACTTGCTGGCTTTTCTACAATTGCCACTGGAAAATCTGAGGGTCCGGAAAACGATTTTGGCAAGGTGATGCATACTTCATATCTGTATCTTTCTTTTGGGGTTGTCATAGGATCATTAATAGACATTCCAAAAATTTGTTGTGTATCAAACAGCCTGTATTTCTTGTCTACCTGTATCATTTCATTGTAAGCTTTTAAGATTTTTCATTCTTCATAAGCATTTATTACTCTGATATATGCTATTCGCCTTTCGGCAAACTTCTCAACGGCTACAGGAAATAAGTCTTTCATTTGATTATTACTTAGGTCCCCAAGGTAGTCCATGTATGGTAAAAATTCTTTGCAAATCTTGCTAAAATCTATTTCTTGTCCTTTTTGATATGATTTTGGGCTTAGGCCAAAATACTTTTTAAATGATCGAGATAAGGTTGATGGTGAGGAAAATCCACAATCAATAGCTATTTGAGATATTTTGCCTTCAGAATATTTGAGCAATCTTGCCGCCTTCTCTAACCTAACTCTGTTTGTAAAAAAATTAACAGACTCTCCTGTCAAGGCAACAAATATTTTATGAAAATGAAAGGGCGAAAACAAGGCTACCTCTGCAAGCTCATCTAAGGAGAAGGACTTATCTAAATTATTGATGACATAATCAATGACGTGATTTATTCTAGTCCTGTATATTTCATTACCATAATTCACTGCAACTAAAATAATAAAAGTTTGAAAACTTGGGATCTACCTGCTTCTTTATAAATTAGAAAATATATCCCACTTTCAAACGCAGAGATTTTAATTACACTTGTATCTTCTACTTTAAGCAATTGCTTTCCATCTGGACTCATTAAACTAATTTCGAAGGACGTCACCCCAGTATCAATGAAAAACTCACCATGGTTTGGATTAGGGTAAATATTTACGGAAGTGAGATTATCATCATCCTGAGTATTAGAATCCAAAAGACAATTATCGATTACATTAGTAAAGGCATTTAGAGAAGGTTTAGGATTCAAGTTGGAGTCGGTCAAGCCAAAATTATCCTCAGGTTCAGAGGGATTATCACCAGCATTATTGTAGGCATACCATATTAGCGGACCGGTCCATTCCCAATCGTTCCACAGATCATAGGATTTACTCAGATATTGTGCTTGTAAAATTTCGGAGACCCCAGTCGCACCTAAATGTGTAGGCCAGCCCATTTCGGTTCCCCAAATTAATTTATCGGCATCACCATTTTCTAGCATGACATCTCTCAATTCTTCTGTTTTTAAAAACCAATTAAAATCACTTTCTTCATCTGGAGCTAATGGCCAACAATAAGGATGTTGACCAAGTGCATCAAAATAATCCTTAGCGCCAAAATCGTATAGCCCTGTCACAAAATCCAATTGAGAAATGTTTATTCCATCTGTTGCTGCAGGAGCCAAGCCACCAGAAATAACTGTTATTTCAACTTCTAATTCAGCAGCAGCTTTGCGAATAGCATTGCTTCCTGGAATTAAAATTTGCTGAACGTAATCTTCAACATTTGGCTGAGGAAAGAAATTAGAAAGATTGGGCTCATTCCACATTTCGAAAACCCTAATCCCCTGTGGGATATATCGGAGACCAACTTCATACACAAAATTAGACCAAAAAATGGTGTCAGCATTTTGATCCGTCCAAGGAGGAAAATAAGTCAAGATTCCGATGAGTTCTAAATCTTGAGAAAGTGCGGACTCTACCAGACGATCGATGTTGTTCCAATTCCATTCATCTACCCCATTCCACTGAACATCCGACCAAGCAAAATCTGCACGAAAATACTTTGCTCTGGTTGCTGCGCAAGCTTCAGTGATACGATCTATTTCAGCAGAGGTTTGATCCAACATCCAACCATTAGAAATGCCGGTTCTATCACATAATTCTTGTGCATTCGATGCAAACTGAATTAGGAGCAAGACAGAAAGACTAAGAAATCTAGAAAATAGAAGTTTTTGCATGATTGAAAGTAAGGATTATCCAGCACATATAATTGGCAGCAGGTTCATTTAAGCAAAATATTTTAGAGCCATGTTTCAGTCAAAGATCTATTAGAAACAAATTTGCAGGCCTTAAGCTATGTCCTTCGAAGGCTTCAATTTTATTGCGTAATACAAATGAATCTTCATCCCAACTGTATATTTATAAAGAATTCTTTTCTGCAAGCATGTAGTGTTCGTCGTCAATATTGGCAAAACCAATTTTACTACTAGTATTGGTTTCAATATAAACACCTTGAACATCAATATTAGAGACTTGTTCTTGAGCATTTCCTTGGAGGGGAAAGGAAAATATGGCTGCAGAAAAAAGGAGCGAAAATCTTTTGAACTTGTTCATTAGAAAATTGTTTCTACTTAAATTTTTATAATAAGCTGAGAGCTTATTAAATTCGGAAATGAGATGCAAATCATATAATAGTAGAACGAACTTTAATGTGGGCACCCCGATAAATGAAGTAAACAAAAATTCATGAACCAATTAAATATTTACGAAAGTGAAAATACTCATCAAAACATGACAATTAATATTGATGAAAGTAGCTATAATAATCAATCAATATCGACATTATTGATAACTTTAAGATGAAACTTTAACAATGAAGAAATTTCTATTAACAATTAGCCTCTATTGTGTAATTGCAATGATGAGCTCGTGCAAAATAACCAATGGTAACTCAAAAGAATCAGGGGTTGAGAAAATAAATCCAACAACATTCATACTCGTGCGACATGCGGAAAAAGAAAAAGACCGCGACAATCCGGGACTAACAAAAGAAGGGAAATTGAGAGCTGAAAAACTTTCTTCCATGCTCAGAAATGTGCCCATTGATGCGATCTATTCTTCATATTATAATCGGACATTGAAAACGGCAGCACCGACTGCAGAGCAACATGGATTGGAAGTAAAAATCTACAATCCAGGTCAGTTGGAAGAAACATATAAAATGATGCTGGAAAAATATAAAGGAGGCACCATTCTGGTCGTTGGTCACTCAAATACTACACCCAACTTTGTGAATCTTTTGGCTGGTGAAGAAAAGGCGGCAGCTATCGATGAATCTGAATACGACAATCTCTATTTTGTAAGTTACTTTGGTAAAGACAATTGTGATATTTTGCAGCTCAGGTTCTGATAAATATTCCTAACTTTAAGCTCCACCTTCCACATCAGTCATTCTTACAAACATTGACAGTATTGAAAAACTTTATTAGTAAAATTATTCGTGGTACTTTTTTCTTAATCTTCTGTTTTCTAAGTTTTCATGGAATGACTCAAGGTCTTAGAATAAATGAGGTGCTTAGCTCCAATACAGACTATCTTGACGAAGACGGAGATAGTCCAGACTGGATTGAACTCTACAATCCTACTGGGGATGCCATCGATCTAACTGGATATTTTATATCTGACAGAATTGGTAATCCTAGCAAATGGAAATTTCCAAGTTTAGATATCAATGCCGATGATTTTTTGTTGATTTGGGCGTCAGACAAAGACAGAGACTACAGCATTGTATGGCGCGGGTTGGTAGATGAAGGCGATGAATTTAGCTATTTGCTGCCCAATCAGCCAGTCGATCAGAATTGGACTGAGCTCTCGTTTGACGATAGCTCATGGATCGTTGGAAGATCAGGATTTGGATATGGTGACAATGATGACAGAACCGAAATACCTCTTGGCACAAGCTCTGTTTATATCAGGAAAAAATTTAACATTGCAAAAGTCGAAAGTGCAAGTTCTATTTTATTACACATAGACTACGATGACGCATTCGTCGCCTACATCAATGGCGTTGAAATTGCTAGAGCAAATATCGACGGTTTTCCACCGAGTTATGATGAAGGTACATTTACAGATCACGAGGCCGTATTGTATGAGAATGGATTTCCAGAAAGTTTCTTTTCTAATAACTTATCTGACTTTCTAGTAGAAGGAGAAAATGTACTGACTATTCAAGGTCACAACATTTCTGAAACTTCCTCAGATTTTAGTTTGATTCCTTTTCTTTCTGCAAGTTTTGTAGAGCCAAATGATAGCGGAGAAGAAGTCAACTCGCTACTAGAATTAAGCAATAGCAATCTACATACTAATTTCAAGGTTTCTGCAGATGGAGAGTCATTGTATATATTTGATAGCGACACAATATTGGTGGATAGCATCCATGTGCCTCCATTGAATCCCGATGTCTCTTATGGCGTCAATCACCAAACTGGAGAATTAGAATTTTATGAAACACCTACACCCAACGATATCAATAGCAGCGTTTCATATCAAGGACAATCTGATGCCAGAATAATTTTTAATCACGACAGTGGAATGGTGGATCAAATCGCATTGACGATGTCTGTGGATGGAGGTGATCAAAATATAAGATATACGCTTGACGCTATGGAGCCGGATGAAAATTCAGCAGAATACACTCAGGCAATAAGCATACTTAGTACAACAATAGTGCGAGCGCGGATTTTTGAAGATAATTTAATACCATCGCCAACTCAGACAAGGACTTACCTAGTCAATGTAAGTCATCAGCTACCGATTATCTCATTGGTCACCGATCCAGCTAACTTTTTTGATGAGGAGGACGGTATATATGTCTTAGGTTCTGGTGAATATGATCAAAACTTCCCTTACTTCGGCTCCAATATTTGGGAAGATTGGGAAAGGCCAATCAACTTCTCTTTATTTGAATCAGATGGTAGTGATGGATTTTCTGCGGATTTAGGAGTGAAAATATTTGGTGGATGGAGTCGTGCAAATGAACAGAGATCACTTGCTCTTTTTGCAAGAAACCAATATGGATTTGGAGAGATGGCCTACTCCATCTTTGAAAATCGACCCTATGAAGAATATCAATCTTTGGTTCTTCGTAACTCTGGTAACGATTGGCTTAACGCAAATATTAGGGATGGTATCCTTACAAGTTTGATGGATGGAAGTGGTCTGGAAACACAAGCATTTCGTCCAGCTGTTTGTTATTTCAATGGTGAGTATTCAGGTATTTACAATATCCGAGAAAAAGCAAATGAACATCTGCCTGCTGCAAAATTTGACATTGACCCAGACAGTATCAGAGTATTGGAGCTAGATGGTGTTATGTCGAATGGAGAATACGATGAGGAATACCTAGAGTTCATCACCTTTGTAGATAACAATAATCTAAGTAATACAGCCAACTATAACACGGTGAGTGAGCAGATGGACATTGAAAATTTTATCATATACAATGTTGCCCAGATCTACGTCAATAATACCGACTGGCCTGGCAACAATATTAAATTCTGGAAATCACCAGAGACAAAGTGGAGATGGATTTTATTTGATACTGATTTTGGTTTTGGCATTTGGAACAGTTTTGACTACACCAACAATACTCTAAATTTTGCGCTTGCACCAAACGGTAATGTTTGGCCCAATCCCCCATGGTCTACATTATTGTTTCGAAGATTGATGGACAATGCTGATTTTAAAAATAGATTTGTCAATCGCTTTGCCGATGAATTGAACACTCGTTTTCTTTCAGAACATGTCAATGCGCATATCGATAGCGTTTCAGCAATAACTTCATCTGAAATTCTGGATCATTACCAAAGATGGGGAGGAGATGCCGGCACACATTATCAAGCCGTTGGAAATATGAGGATCTTTGCAAATGAAAGACCAATCAGAGTGAAGAATCATATATTGCAGTCCCTGCAACTACCCTCCTACCACGAGATAACTTGTCAAATTGACGATACTCAAAGGGGTTTCATACAACTCAACAGCCTGACACTAAATGAAGAAGAATGGAAAGGCGATTATTTTGAGGAGGTTCCAATAAGTATTACGGCCATGCCGAATGATGGTTATGCATTTTCTCATTGGTCAGGGAGTATCAGTTCGACAAATGCTACACAGATAATCGACATGCAAAACGACATGACGCTTACTGCGAATTTTACGACCATCACATCTACAAACGAAGAGCCAGTGTTATCTGGAGTTAAGCTCTTCCCTAACCCTGCTTCATCAGAGATTACTGTTGAGTTTGCCGATCAGATTAGTGGCAAATTGGAAATACAATTACTGGATCAACATGGTGGCTTAATTGTAACATTGATCAGCGATGATAACTATCGTGGTGAGCAGCTATTTAAATTTGGCTTGGATGGACTTGCTCCAGGAATTTATAACTTGGTTATTAGAACTGATGGATATAATGAGTTGGGCATGGAGTTAATTGTGATTGAGTAGATAAGAGTGCTGCGGATTTTAGGTAGTGGGATGGATAAGGTCCTGCGGTTTTATGTGGGTAGGGGTGATACCCCTACGTGGTATATGGAGTCCCTTCAGGACTCTTTGGATACTGCTTTAGGTATGTAGGGGTTGAAACACTTACTTGGTATATGGAGTCCTTTCAGGACTCTTTGGATACGGTTTTTGATATGTAGGGGGTGATACCCCTACTTGGTATATGGAGTCCTTTCAGGACTCTTTGGGTGCTGCTTTTGGTATGTAGGAGTTGAAACCCCTACTTGGTATATGGAGTCCTTTCAGGACTCTTTGGGTGCTGCTTTCGGTATGTAGGGGTGATACCCCCTACTTGGTATATGGAGTCCTTTCAGGACTCTTTGGGTGCTGCTTTCGGTATGTAGGGGGTGATACCCCTACTTGGTATATGGAGTCCTTTCAGGACTCTTTGGGTGCTGCTTAAATTTGCTTTAAATATTAAAATACCTCCAAAGGGGGTCTTAATTCTACTTTAATTCAGCCAAAAAGCTCTTTAGATCTTTGATGTTATAATGCACTTCCTCGTCTACAGTGATGACAGGAGTGGTAAAAGATCCACCTTTAAAACCATTGGCAAATAGAACTTTACCCATTTGTGCGTCAGCAGCTTTATCGGTGGTTATGTTTAGATCTTGGAAAGGAATATTATTATCGCTGAGGTACTTGGTTACGTAATCGCAGCGTCCGCAGCCATTTTTTGAATAAACAACAATCCCCTTCTTACCAGCCATTGGATTGTTTGGCTTAATTTTGTTTACTACTTGTTTTTGGGTAGCAGGAGCCGATTGATGTTTTGCATTTGTTTGGCTTGCAGATGTTGTTTTGGTTGTTGTAGAAACTTTTTGACTTGTCGGAGCTTCTGTTTTGGTTGTGTAAGCGAGGTTGGCACTATAGGTACATTTTCTGCCAGGTGTAGGAACCAAGCTGACCATTTTGCTTTTAGATTTTGCATCTATCACTTCCGTAAATCTTTCTTCTTTCTTCAATCCAAAGCCAGTACTAGTTAAAGTTAGCACTACTTCTACAGATTGATCAGTTGTATTTATAGCGGTCAACACGATGGCGTTATCTACTTGCTCCTCAATTAGTTCAATTGCATTCTGCGCGAAAGAAGAGAGAGAAAAAAGCATAAAAACGAAAACAGATAATTTTTGATACATAGTTATATTCTTATTGTCTAAGTATAATAAAGTTACAAAGGTAGTCTTTCTTTGAAAGTAAAGATCAGTCATATTCGCCATAAACCTGGAAGTCCATCATTTTGCACTTGCAATTTGGGCATAGGTTATTTTTTGGACTAAGATAAATATCGGTCGCCTGAATACCATTTTCATTGGTTAGTGGAAAATCGAACAACTCTGAATCATTGTAAAGGCGATATCCTTTGGGAGTATCTGCTTTTATATTGACAACTTCAAATTTACCTTCAGGACTAATCCCGGGCACGTAAAGTACTTTATCCATAACCATCATCCCACTACCATAGCGAAATTGTTTCCGAAAATCGCAGGCTGCACAAACTGCTTTTATTAATGATCCCATTATTTTGTAACGGATGAGGCTTGGTAATAATTCCCGTGATTAAAAAAGAATTATTTAGGGGCTTTGGTGTCTGCTCTTAATTGGTTTTGAATCGCGTACCTGCCCGCTGAAGCTTCGATTTATTAGACATAAGTGGGTTACGTAGATTAGGCGGATTGTTGGGATTTATAAGATTTAGTGCTTTATTAGCGTGCCTTTTAAATCGCGGATTGTGTGGATTGAATGGATTGTTGGAATTTTTAAGTGGATTTAAGGAAATTATTGGATTGAACGGATTTTTGGGATTTGCTAAGTGGATTTTTGGGATTTATTGGATTGTAAACCAGAACAAGTCTCTAGCTACTCCAGCCCCAAAAACTCATCGAGTAACTCATAAAACTTTTCTGGTTCCTCTAAGTAAGGATTATGGGATGATTGCTCAAACATAACGAATTGGGCTTGGGGCATATAGGTTTTATATTGGACGGCCCATTCTGGGGTGGATACACCATCGTATCTTCCGGCGATAATCAAGGTTTTCGCTGTGACGTTTTTTAGGAGCCTTCTGTAATCTTGCTTGATCATACTGCCGCTTACATCAAAATCTCCGTCTGGTCCAATGATCTGTGCATAGACATCTGGTGCCCAGCCTCTATATTTTTCTTTGGGTACATTTTGCTTTAGACTTGTGTTGTGATAATAGATATACTTTACTGGAAAATCCCCGTATATATCTTGCAATGGTTTGTCTGTCGAAAGGTAGCCAAGTGCTCTTAGAGAATCAACCACTTTCCACTTTTCTGGAAAATGTGTTTTTGCATAGTGGTTGTAGCTATCACAGTTTGCCTGCCACATGGCGCCGCTGTGGAATCCATTGATCAAGACCATCTTATCAACTTTGTCTTTATACTTTATGGCATAAGCTTGTGCAGGTACCGTCCCATATGAATGACCAATCAATGAAATCTTTTCTATTTTGAGATGTTGCCTTATTTTTTCGATCATCTCGACGTCAGCTTCTACAGAATATTCTGAGATGTCCTTTGCATCATCCGACTGCCCCCTACCCAACCAATCAAAGAAAACTACTTGGTGTGTTTTATAATATTGCCCAAAATTTCCTTGCATGTAATCGTGGGAGTTTCCAGGACCACCTGGAAGGAAAAAAATTGGATCTCCTGTTCCTCTTGTTTCTAGGTGGATATTATAACCATCTATTGTAATTATCTGTGATGTGAATTGGGAATAGATGTTGGGTTCTGGCTGCGCTAAAAGAGATAGAGCTAAAAAGCTTATGATGATAGATAAATATGTCTTCATTTTTACTGTATCTTGGTTATGTTGGTGTAAGATAAGGGAAATGGTAGATTTTTGGAAACGAATTTCTCTAAGACTCGGTGTTAGGATTATTTAGCTACTAATTAGTTTTGAACTAACTAGGGATTATCATGTAATCAGAGAGAACCATACACAAGATCTTGGCTTGTGATTTTAAAAAAAAACTCAAATGCAAGTGCAAGTGCAAACTCAATTATTGCTGAGTTGATTCTAAATACCAATCCATGCAATAATACTTCCCCAAAGGTCTCCTGACCCATTGTCATTTAGTTAAGGAATAAACTAATGGTCCCTTTGGTAACGCCTCCCTGATTCTAATGACAATCAAAGATTGAAATTAATGGTCTAAGCCCCTTCGGGTTCATTCATTTGAATGTCTCCCAGACATTCATTTTGCGTTCGCAAAAATCAATCATTCATCTCCTTCCTTACGTCAGGAGCGGAAGTTTGTTTGCGAATACTATATTTAAATTAAATACTGATTTATACGCTGAAAACAACTACTTGGAAACTTAAACTTATACCTTTTTCCAGAATGTGAAGCTACTCGATTACAAAATAAATAGCTTAACTAAACGACATTGGTCTCCTGACCTCTTGGGATTTTTTACACTCAACGAGAATCCTTCAAAATATCTCAGCTCGCGATTTATAAAAAACTTAATCTCAAGTGCAAGTGCAAACTCAAGTTTTGCTGTGTTGGTTCTAATTACCAATCCATGCGATAAGACTGCCCCCAAATGTCTCCTGACCTCATGGGATTTTTTAAACTCAAAGAGAACTCTTCACAATATCTTGGTTTGTATTTTTTTTTTGAAAAACTCAAAAGAAAGTGCAAGTGCAAACTTAAGTTTTGCTGTGTTGGTAAGGGTCGCTGACAACATCAAGTATGATATAAAGAGGAAGGATGATATTATAAAACAAATAAAAAATAAAGAAACAAATAAAGGAATTCGCAGTGACAACGAAAACGAAATGCTACAAAAAGTTATCAGCTCCAAGAAAAGAGTTTGCCAGGACTATTCAATTCTCATGAATGCGCTTCTTCAAAAATTAGGTTACACTTGCGAGATTGTAAAAGGTTATACTAGAAATTTTGATGGTAATATCAACACAAGTTTGGGCCACACATGAATGCTGTAAAAGTTGGAAATAAATGGAGGCTATATGATCCTACTTGGTCAGCTGGCATTGTAAATGATGGATCTAAATTCGTAAAGAAATATAATCCAATGTGGAATAATACAGCCCCAGAAGAAATGATCAAAACCCATATGCCTTGTGATCCAATCTGGCAACTTTTAAAAAATCCAGTTAGCTATGATGATTTCAAGGTCTCTAGATTCGATGGAAATATGGACCTTACATTATATTTTATGGTTTGAAAGAACAGCATTTTGAAAACGAAGGGAGCTCAAGCGATAAAGAAACATTCGAAAGATCAAAAAAAATGGGAAAAGCTAATTCTGTCGTAAAAATATGGCAGTCCTATAGAGAAAAAAGGACGAATATCATAGTAAAAAAAGTAGGTCAGACCAGTTTACTATTATTTCTAATGAAATGAATGAGATGATCAATACTTACAACGATCATGTCTCAGCCAGAAATAATGGCTTCCGATCTAAGAAATGTGACCTACAAACGTCTCAGAAATTTCTTTCTGTATCAAAGGAGTAATCTGAAAAAATATGGAAAATTATTTCAATAACATTGAACCAGACGGAGCTGACGAAAAACGCTTTGTTACTAAGAGCATGAGTTCTCTGAGGAAATTCATGAAGTTTCTGGAAACAGAAATGGAATTTGTAAAAGCTGAGCTTTCTAACACAGGAAAAAAGTAAATCCATATCTTTAGGTGACATTTATCGTAGATTAGATAAATGAACGACAATAAACTAAAGAAATGCTTAATCAAATCAGTTCCCTCACAAACCTTCCTCATGAGAAAGTTGTCGACTTTCTATCAATAGGTCAAGAAAAACAGATAGCAAAAAAAACAAAATTAACTAAGCCAAATCTTTATGTTGATAAAGCATATTTTTTAAAAAATGGAATTGTACGTCATTTTATAAAAAAAGGTGATCAAGAATTCACAAAAAGCTTTCTTAAAGGACCAAAATTTATACTGCCTTCCTTAACTAATTTTTTTCTTGAAACTAAATCCTATATTTATTGCGAGGCAATGTCTGAACTAGAAGTTATAGAATGGACAAGAGATGAATTGTATGAATTCGCCGACAATAATCCAAAGATGTATAAGTTTCTATTAAAATCTGTTGTTAAGGCATTTGAAGGTAAGGAGCAAAAAGAAATAGCCCTAAACCAACTAGAGGCAAAAGATCGTTATCTAAATTTCCTAAATGACTTTCCAAATCTAATAAATGAGATTCCAAATCAATATGTGGCAACATATCTAGGAGTACGACCAGAAACTTTAAGTAGAATTCGCTCCAAACTAAATTCTTGACCTAGGTCAAGAATTTCCACTTTCAAACTGAAGTTATACCAATAAACATAATTATGGTATCAAAATTTCTTTGCCTTTGCCTTCTGGCACTATTAAGCTTAAAATCCCTACATGCCCAACACGAATCAAAGCTAGCATTGGCATCAGAAGCTCAATTTCTAGTTGCAGGCGAACTAAATGCAAGCTACGACTTCATTCTTGGAGGAAGAGCCAACTACTTCTTTTCATCCCACAAGAAATCAAAAACTTTTCTAAGCCTCGGCATTGCTACAGATATTGCCGACAGTAATGCCAGATTGATTTCTACAGACATTCAATTAGGAGTTAATTGGAAACTTAACAAACTGCTTTCATTAGATGGCACCATTGGTAGCATTTTCATAAATGAATCACACGCTCAACAACTTATAGAAAGACTTGATGTCTGGAATAATAATCTATTAGGAGTGACAGGCTCTGTTGGTTTAAAATTCACTTTTTCACAAAGCCTTTCGGCAAATATATTCCTAAAGCAGATAAATCTATTTGCAACCTCCATTGGTCTAGGTATTCAATTCTCAATTTAAATTCATCAACATGACTAAATATCTGATTCTAATCACAGCAAGTATTATCTTATTCTCGTGCACTCCAGAACCATTAAATATTGAACTAGAAAATCAATTTGGACAGCTCCCAAGAACCATTATCTACCCTTCCAACAATCAACCAAGCCTTGAAAAAAAGGAACTTGGAAGGCTTCTGTTTTGGGATCCAATTTTATCAGGAAATAAAGATGTTGCTTGTGTTTCTTGTCATCATCCAGAACATGGGTATGCCGAGCAATTAGAGTTAAGCATTGGCGTAGGAGGCGTTGGTCTTTCTAAAGACAGAAAAAATGGAACACTCATAAAACGCAATGCTCCAACAATTATTAATGTAGCTTACAACGGCATATTGCCAGGTAAAACTTACATACCTGATGCAGCACCAATGTTTTGGGACAATAGAGTCTTATCTCTTGAAAATCAAGCGATTCAACCAATCTTATCCAAAGAAGAAATGAGAGGAAGTAGTATTGCTAAGGATGCAATTATCGACACTATTCTACATCGATTAAATGCAATCCCAGAATACAAATTAAGGTTCCAAGAAGTTTTTGGAGAAGATGGAATTACAGAAGAAAATGTAGGTAAGGCAATTGCCAATTTCGAGCGTTCACTCGTTGCAAACAACAGCCGCTTTGACCAATATGCAAATGGAGATATGAACGCATTAACTGCATTAGAACTCAGAGGAATGATAAATTTTACGGAAGTGGGGTGTGCCAATTGCCACAATGGGCCCATGTTCTCAAATTTTGAATTACATGTTCTTACTGTTCCAGAAAATCAAAAATTAGAAACGCCAGACAAGGGTAATGGGGATTTTGCTTTCCGTACCCCAACTCTTAGAAACTTAGATTTTACAGCGCCATATATGCACAATGGGGTATTCAACAGCTTGGATGAAGTGATGGCTTTCTACGACGACGTTGATGACGAAAGTCAAAATCCTAATGTTTCTTCACAAAATAAAGACAAAAAATTGGGCGATTTGAATATCCCAGACGATAAGGTCGCCTCAATCATCGCGTTTTTAAAATCATTAAATGATGAAAATTTTGACGACACCATATTGACTGAGGTACCAAGTAAATTACAAGCTGGCGGGAACATCCAGTAATTTGATAGGGCTTTACAATAGCTCATCTTTAATTTATTTTCAATATTTAGCCACTTTCCAAATAATGTTAACCGATAGAAGTTAACATTAATATTATCTTCATATGTTTAGTATATTACAGCTACTTTAATATTATGAAAATAAATTTACTTTCTTGCGACGCAGCAAGACCCGACAAAAGAGCCATTGCTTCTTGCCTAACTGAGATTGCATCCTTAGATCAGTCTCTCGCATTTGAACTTACCGACATTCTACTGGAAGGTGATATGGTAGACATTGAAGTTGAAGATAAAAATACCAGCTCTGCTTTTAGATCACTTAGGAAGTTGAATATTGATTATGAGATAGTTGAGGAGTAAGAAGCGAGAAGTGAGATACGGGATGCGAGAAGTGGCATGCGAGATTAAATGTCTTCCTGATTCTAATACAGTTCTTCTCAGAAAATTGAACATCGGTTGATATGCTTAAGGAGAAATGAGATATTAGAACAAGGAGGAGTCACCAACAAAAATAAAACCCATGTCATTTTTTAAAAGAATTTTTGGAAAAGGAAATGAAGAAACTGATAAAAGTGCAAATGATTCAATAGAGCAAGTTAAATCTAGATCCAACAATGTTATCTATCCCATTCTCAAACCTGGAGATTGGGTGGGACTAAAAGCGGGAGCAATAAGTCAAACAATAGTCGGCGACCCTAAAAACCCACAATTGGTCATCGCGTTTGGATATGACACACCGGAGAATTTCGTTTTTCTCATGGCCAGAGATTTAGAAAATAAAGATCCTCAAAAAGTGGTTGGTCAAGCTTTTAAAAACCTCGAAGCGGTGCCTTCTCAATTTGTGGCAAACCAAGCACTAGACGGTAAAGTATTGACCGCTTCAGGTCATGACTTTTCTTCAGAAAAAATCTTAAACAAAAACTTCATGATGATAGCGCATAAACTCTTGAATACGGAAGAGATTCTAGTCTCTATTCCAAGACGAAGGTGCATGATGGTCACTGCCCGATCAGTTGACGAAAAAACTTTAAACATTTTTGGCAACTTACATAACAATGCTTGGCTAGATGATTCGTACGGAAATGCGCCTATTATCAACGCCCTATTCGTCTTAAAGAATGGAGAAATAGATGGTTTGATAAATTTATAATAATTCAACAAAATCACCTAATACTTCCCCGTGCCCGCCTTTGTCTCATATCGGCTCCAATATCCCAAGCTGCAGTAAGCCCTATGCGCTGGCCTTGCCATCTTCTAGCATAAGAATTTGTAAATGTAGGCAAGGTCGCTCCTCCTCTATAAACTGATAGCTCAAAAAGATTTCTTACGTTTAGAGTCACTTGCAGACGATCACTCAAAAACTTACGACTTAAGCCTGCATTGATTCCATAAAATGGATCTCGATATGATTGCAAATAGCGTTGACTACCATCATAGTAAAAAGTAGTTTGCAAACGGAAGTCTTTTGGGAGTTTTCCTCGTATACCAAGCTCACAATTGAAGGTATTAAATGAGTTCCCAAAATCTACACCTTTATAAAATCCTCTTTGTTTAAATTCAGCAACAACTGATTCTGCACTAATTTGCCATCCTGGAAAAGGCTCATAATTAATACTCAAACCACCTAAAATGATTCGCTCTTGATCCAAGTTAATTGGAAAATAGGTTACCAATCCTGTGCTATCTTGTAATACTTGTGTATCATAGAATCCATCAATGTAATGCAAATCAAAGAAGGGAGAGATTGTTAATTTTTCTCCGCTGTACAATAATTTCACAGAATACAAATCTCTAAAACTTGGATCTAAATCTGGATTTCCAAATCTAAGTTCATTTGGATTATCAATGCCTCCAAATGGATTCAATTGGGAAAATCTAGGTCGCTGAATTCGCTTGCTATATCCAATACTACCATTAAGTTTTTCGGAAAATTTATAACTAATTGTAGCAGATGGAAAAACCCAATTATAAGATTTTACAATATCTTCAGTTTCAGCGTTAGACTCCTCAACTCTCACATTAGTATATTCACTTCTGAGCCCCATCTGGAAGCCCCAACTTTCATGCTCCAATGAATATTGTAAATATGCTGCACCTATTCTTTCATAATAATCTACCAAATTTTCCAAACCTCGATACACTTTAAAATTCTCATCACCTTCTTTGCGTTCTGCAATAAAATCGCTAGAGATAATACGCATCTCCCCTCTTAAACCTAACTCAATCTTTCCCTTTTCACCTATCTTTTGCTCGTAATCACTTTGCAATAAATAATCATTACTACTCTCATAATTTCTTGTTCGAAATTGAAAGGCCTCAGTCTGAGTAGGAAAACTTTCACCTACAATCGTTAGTTCTTGCTCATCATTATTCCAAAAGTCATTTTGAAATAATATTAGCAACTTAGATCCGTTTTTAGAAAAATCTTGAGCCCAAGTCGCCTCGATTTGATGATAGTTTTCTGGCTCTAGATAGTCATAGCTTTGCACTAAAGTTTGCTGTAATTCCTCTTCTCCATTTCGATAATCGTATTGGACATCAGAGAGATCATCATTGGTTTGATGATAAAGAGAATAGCTTGCGCTGAAAGTGGTTTTTTCAGTGGGTCGATAATCCATTCCGGCAAAAATATTCCCAGCTTTGTCATTTCTAACCTGATCGAGATCTTCCCTTAATATTTGTAGTCCTGTAGGTAATTGACTTATACGCTCTGCATCACCTATGCTAAAATAATCTGAGTAGCGCACCCCTACATTTCCAAAGTAGGTAAATTTCTCCAAGCTTCGTGACATACTAGCGTTAAGTCTATAATCAGTAGGAGTCCCAACGCTTGCGCTTACCTGACCTCCCCAGTTTTTCATTGTTGTATCTTTCAAAATAATATTTAAAATACCAGCTGTTCCTTCAGCCTCATATCGTGCTGAAGGATTTGTCATAATCTCAATTCTCTCAATATTTGAAGCAGGAATTCCTTGCAATGCATTATTGTCAGCAAGGGCGCTCGGCTTCCCATTGATAAGAACCTTCACTCCAGCATTCCCCCTTAGACTTACGACGCCTTCAGGAGAAACATTGACCAATGGCACATTATCCAACACCTCATTTGCCGTGCCTCCTTGAGAAACAATATCTGCCCCAACATCAAAGATTTGCTTATCCAATTTTAAAGTCATCCGACTTCTTTCTGCAGATATTGTTGCCCCATCTAGGATTATACTACTCGAAGAAATCCTTATCTCTCCTAGATTCAAATCTCCTTTTAACGCTATGGTAGTATCTATTGTGGTGTATCCTATGAATTCAAATTTTAGTTTGTATTCGCCTTTCGGCAAATCAAGTAGGAACCTTCCAGTACTATCCGTTATGGTTCCAGACCTCAACTCCTCGTTGAAATCATAGGCTGAAACTGTTGCGTATTCTAATGGCAGATTATACTCTGCATCGATAATACGACCTGTTATACTTGATTTCACAGGCAAAGTGCTGGCTGTTAGGCTACTAGTAATTGCTAGTGCCATTAAAATGAAAGTAATTCTCATTTGTAATTATATTTTATTTGGTAAAAAGACGGAGCATAGAAGTTTTATTCATATACTCAGCTTGTTTGTACGGGGTCCAATTATTTGTCGAATCAATTAATTCTGAGTCGTTTAAAAAATCCTTGTCGATACCAAATACCTCATTTCTTACTAGGTAATTTCGACTAGATTTTTTAAATCTATATTCTTTCTTGGTCATTTTGTAATTTGGATTCGCACCAGCACTTACTAAGAGATTAACAAATTCTTCATGGTTTGATTCAACAGCAACCAACAATGGAGTTGCTCCTGTAAATTCATAAACCAGCGACTTTTCATCTTTGCAGTTTGGACCATAACAACCATCTGTACTTGAATATTTCATAGTTGGATCCAGATTAGCATTGTTGCTTATTAGTAGTTGGGCAAATTGTATATGGTTATCTAAAGCTGCATAATGCAAGGCAGTTAGGCCAGAGACAGAACTACTATTTACGTTTGCTCCTTGCTCGATCAAGAATTTTGCGATTCTTATATCATTATGCCTAGAAGCTATCATTAAGGCAGTTTGTCCTGTATCATCAGAGTCGTTTACACTTCCACCTTCTCTTATTATTTTTTTGCACCTTTCGACTGAACCATGTTTTATTGCATCAAAGAGTTCTGGTGTAACATTATTCATATCGTATTGCCTGAGGTGCTGACCATCCCTTGAAACATGGAAGCTTTCTTGATTTTTATCGCAACTTTCAATTCTTTTTGCTTCCTGTTTCTGATTTTCCAACTCCATCTTTCTTTGCTGTTTTTCGGCTTCTCTAGAGGCTTTTTCTTTTTCTAACTCTTTCTTTTGATATTCTTTTTCTATTTCTTTGAGAGCTTTCTCATTTTCCAATTCTCTCTTTTGATGTTGTTTTTCTAGTTCTCTAATAGCTTTCTCATTATTTTTCTCATCATCTGTAATTAAGCCTAAAAATTTCACAAGATCACTGGCTCCATTTGTTTTTGCCCATTCATAGGCCCTCATACCATCAACATCTTGAATTTGAGCATTTGCACCTTCTGACACCAACAACGCAACTGCTTTTCCATGGCTTGCAGCAGCAGCATACATCATTGAAGTTCGACCTTGGCTATCTTGAACATCAAGCTCTGCTCCAAATTCAATTAGATCTCTCATGTTATTGGTATGATTATTTGCGGAAGCTAAATGTAGTGGAGTGCGACCATAACTATCTCTAGCATTAACGTCTTCTCCATTCTCTATCATAGACTTAACTCTATCCATAAGTCCTTCATTTGTAAGTTGATGGATATACGGAGTATCCTCATAACCAAAGTATTTTACAACTTCATATTCGTCTTTATCCTCCGCGTAATTCGCTGCTGTGTATCCCCGCTTATCCTCGATTGAGGCATCAGCCCCTCCATCGATTAATTTTATAACAACCTGCAGATTTCCTTCTGAAGCTGCATACATTAAAGCAGTACGTCCAAATATATCCTTCTTATTTATTTCAACTCTTTGGGATATGATGTAATCAATTATTCTGATATTATTTTCTTCTGCTGCAGAATGAAGTGGCTTCATGCTATTTCCTACCCCATTAATATCAGCACCATGCTTCAATAATAATTTCATACATCCCAGATTTCCTTCAGAGGCTGTCATTGTGATGGCTGTTGGACTGCCCAATACATAAAAGTAATTTACATCTGCGCCTGCATCAATTAACAGTTTCATACTTTCCAGCGCACCTTCATCTGCTGCTTCAATCAAAGCCGTCCAACCATTAATTACCTTGTTTACATCTACTTCCTGCTCAATTAAATATGCTACAACTTTAGCTTCATCATTACTGGTTGCCATCATTAGTGGCGTAAATCCTTCCGAACCTATTCCATTAATATCGATTCCAGCTTTTACCAGAGTCTGTACAAATTCTAAATCTCCTTCGGCACACGCCATGACCAAAGCATCAATCCTAGCGTCAGCATTATGCAATACATTAGATGGCATCACAGGTGATGCAGCTGCTTCTTCTCTAGTTGAGATGATATTATTTATCGGTAATTGACTAAGTTCTTCTAGGCTTTGTTTGATTCCATTTCCATAAATATCTGTAGAATCTGAATCAAGATTGTGTTTTAATTTGATGAGATTTTCTACTTCAATATTTATATTCAAATCGCTATCGTTTTTTTCTTTGATAGCTAAATTGATTTCATTGAGTGTTTGTTCTCCATTTTCATTTTTGACTTCATTTTCATTTATTTCCATAAATGACTTTAAATTATTTGATTGCTCAACAGGTCCAGTTGCTGCTACTCCTAATAATAATGCAAGCAAAAGTATATTTAAAGTTGCAAAGCTCTCGCGAAAAGACCCTCCCCCATTTTTTACCTCAAACAACCTATGAATCCTTGCTGTAAAACCACTTGGCTTTCTTTTTTTGAATTTGCCACCCAAAGACATAGCTAAGGCAGGATTGCCATTCTTTATACTCAAGCTTAATTCGGATACATTGATCAATGTCCTTGCATAAGAACTAGCTTCACCAGAAGCCATCACAGCCAAATCATCGCAACAATGCTCGCGTTCTTCATCCACTCTTTTACTCATCCAATTTATTCCTGGATGAAAAAAGAAAATATTACATAGCACTGTTTGGACAATGTTTACGATAAAATCTTCGCGTCGAATATGAGCAAGCTCATGTGCTAGAATTGCGTAAAGTTCTGTTTCAGCCAAACTCTTAAACAACTGCTGAGGCATGAGCACAACAGGCTTAAGCCACCCAACGACCATAGGTGATTCAATTCGCACACTAATTAGATATTTGACCTTTTTCCTAAGTCTTAATTTTGTTTCAAGTTCATCAAATTTGGCAGCCCACTCTTCTGGAAACAATTGAACTCCTGCAAATTTTAGCCTTTGGATATAAGCCAACTGACCAATAAATTTTAATTGCAAAAATACAAAGCCAATCAACCAAATAGTAACCAACAAAGGAAGATGCTTCTGATAATATCCTTGCATACTTTCCAACAAAGTCAACTGTGTGGCCTTGTCAACCTCTGCCTTATCAAAGAGTTCTTGTCCTAAAGGGCTTGCAAGCTGGTTCTCATTATTTAAATTAATTGGTACAGACGACTTATGAGCAGACTGACCTACCGCAGCCTGTAGTTCTATATTGGCCACCTTCCACTGGTGCACAAAGGTACCACTAGTTGTTATGAAAAATGCTAGCAACAAACCTGCTGCAACAACGTATCTAGAACCGGCTGAATAGTTTCTCAAAATAACAAACATCAAAGCAAGAGAAATGGCAAATATGGCTCCCTGCCATAGACTATGAAGTAGTGTCCAACCTAAGGCCTCTACCAGTTGAGGATTTAATAATTGATCTATCATTTCTCAGATTTTTTCTTGGTATCCAATGAATTAATATAAGCTTTAAGCTCTTCCAGTTCATCTGCGTCAGGGTTGTGCTTACCCAAAGCTCTCATGACCAAGTTTTGCGCTGAACCACTAAAGGCTTTGTTCAAAAAAGTATCTAATAACTTGTCCTGAGTATCTTCTTGCGATATGAGCGCATGATAAATATGCTTTCTTCCCTCAGAGGTTCTGTCCAACATTCCTTTATCCATCATAACTTGCATAGTTTTTAACACAGTGGTATAGACAACTGGCTTGTCACGATCTAAGGCTTCATGGACTTCCCTCACTGACAATGAACCACTGGCCCAGATCAGTTGTAGGATTGCCAACTCGGACGCTGTTGGTGCTGAATTAGTTTGTTTCTTTTTCATTGAACTACGATTTGTCTCGTACAAACATACGAGAAATATCGTAGTAACACAAAAATTGAAGCTTTATTCGATAAATATCAAGATTTCAATGACAAAAATAAAAGAAATGGATGACTGAAAAATGCTGTTACTGGTAGTTCGCAACCGCTAAATTTTATCTAAGATTAGTGACACTTCCTACCATAGGAACGACTTGACCATCTTGCATGAGCTCAATGAAATAGACATACACCCCAATCTCCAATGACTCATCAGGAATCCAACCACTCAATGGATTATTTATCTCAGGTTGCTCTAAATAGTATACCCTATTGCCCCATCGATCAAAAATAGACATGCTCTCAATTTGCACCAATTCATCACCTTGAATGTAGAAAGAGTTATTTGTATCTGAATCTGCATCAAGAACATTAGGAACAAAAATATCTATGAACTCTTCGATTTCTTCAACATTTTCAATTATTATAGCTACGATGCTACTGACGCTACAACCACCAAAATAGACCGTGAGCTCGTAACTTGTATTTTCCAAAGAAGTAACCAAAATAGGAAGTTCTTCTGTGTTTAATATACTTTCGATTGGGCTCCAAATAAAACTATCAATACTCATTTCATCAATCAATGGATCAAGTAGTATGGTATCTCCCATTTGAATTGATATCTCCTCCAAAAGATTGATTGTTACTGGATCATTTGATACGATCTCAATTTGACCTATTCCTGTGCAAGCTTCATCGTCCTGCACAAGCAATTCATAAGCGCCTTCGGCAAGGTTATCAAATTCATTGCTTGACTGAAGGTTTCCACCATTTATGGAAAACATATAATTGCCTGAACCTCCAGATACATTTTGCACAAGAAAACTCCCATTGGCTATATCTTCACAATCGCTCGGGAAATCATCTATGGTAAAATTAATAGCTTCAACTTCATTTATAAAAATTGAATCGAAATGCTCACAATTACCTTCTTCATATGTGACCGTAAGGAAATACCAACCTGACTCTAAGTTTTGCAGATTTGAATCAGTGAGACTATTGGACCAAGTCAATTCTTCATCGCCTAGAAGATATATTTCAATCTCACCTAACGCTTCTTGATTACAAGAAACATCGACGACATCATACATTAATTCGTAATTATCGCAGGGACAGTCCGGGTCAATCAATTCTACCGTAGTTCGAAAACTACAATCTTCATTATTATTTAACATGACAACAAGCTCGTAATTTCCTTGTGAAAGATTTTCAAAAATTGGATCAGCTTGAAAATCATCTCCACCATTTATACTATAAGATAAACCAACTGATGGCGAAGCATTAAATTCAATACTTCCATCCGAAAGCATACAATCACTTGGATTATTTTCAACAAAAGGAATCATATCTAGGTTGGATGCTTCCGCAAATAAACTTGCTACTTCCACAATAGAACATGCAGGGGCATTTTGATCCCTAATTATTATTTCATAATCCCCTGCGACTAATTGATTGAATAAAGCTTCATCTTGCCATGTGTTACCACCATCAATACTAAACTCAAAATTTGATGTAGCGCCTGTTATTTCTATTTGCCCAATATTTTCCTGACAGCTAGTCGGGTTACTTAGTATCACCATATCTATAATTGGTTGATTAGGTGACTCTAAACTAAATGGAAGATAAAGTTCGCAATTGGTGGAGGATGTGGTATTAATTATTAAATCATAATTACCTGCAGCCAGGTTATTGAACATTGGAGTTTCTGTCCAAGTAACACCTCCATCAATAGAATAACTAAGGTCAATTCCAGACACTTCTATGACAAAAGATCCATTTGCTTCTCCACAATCCGTAGGGTTTGTGAAATTAGTAGAAATAATTTCTGGAATAACGAGTGCCTCAATCAATTCAATTGCTTGAGCCTGACAATCATCAGTTCCGATATTCCGAACTAAAACTTCATAACTACCCTCTTCCAAATTTTCAAAAAGTGGATCGGTTTGCCAAGATAAGCCTCCATTGATACTGTATTCTATTGATAAAGAATTACTTGCAATATAAAGGGAGCCATTTGCCGAAAGGCAGTCTGTCAATGGAGCAACAATAATATCTTCTATGATAGGTAAAGTTGGCTCATTTAAATTGACCATACGCAAGGTTGTGCAACTCGGTGAATTGATAAATCTTATAATGATTTCATACAAGCCACCTGTTAAATTTTCAAAAATTGACTCTGGTTGCCAAGTCACTCCTACATCAATACTATACTCCACCTCTTCTGTAGAATTGGAATTGAAGACTATAGAACCATTCGGATTGTTACAACTCGTATTATCGGATTGAGAAATTATATCAACTTGAGGATAAGCCAAACTTTCGATAAGTGCAGGAAAGTCTTGGGTACAATCTGGCGCAAAGTTATGTTGAGTTAGAATCGTATAAGCTCCAGCCGCCAAACCTGTAAATTCTAAATTGCTCTGCCAAGTTCCACCGTTGTCAATACTAAAACTCAAACTCGGATCGGGATTAAGAATAGTAATCATACCATCCGTAGAACTACAATCACTTGGTGGAAATACCTCATAGTTAATTGAAATAACATCAAGTACTTGGATGGTAGTTTCAAAATTACCAGAGCAATCAGGATTATCAGGTGAAAATATAACTCCAATTGTCTGACCTATGGATGCCTGCACATCAATTTCATCCATGTTCCAAGATCCGTCAAGATTGTTGATTGAATTCGTAGGAAGCATAAAATTATTATCATCAGCACATAAATAAGTAGGAAGAGTAAATTCCGGTATTTGTTCTTCTACAACCTCAAATTCAAAGATGATCTCATTTGCGCAAAGCAGAGGATCAGGAAAAAAAATATTAGTATAATCTCCCGATCCCGGCAAGCTAGCAAGATCAGGATAAAACCAAATTCCAGTAACCATACCATTATCGGTTGTTGTTGGAAAGACATATACTTCGTCCAAACAAAAAATATTTTCTTGGTTGAAACTATAAAGAACTTCAGCTTCAATATCTATAGTCATGCTTACTGGCTCAACACAATCATCTGTATTACTGGGTGTCCAAATTAGATTTATAGAACCAGCAGGACTAGCCGCCGGATCTATGATAGGAGGATTCCAAGAGCCGAGATAACCCTCATTAGAAACTCCATTTGGCACCACCAATTCATCTAATTTACAATACGAAGTTTCAAAATCAAAGCTTGGAATAGTAACGAGTTGCACCGTAATCTGAACAATAACTTCCGCGACGCAATCTTGCAAAGTGGGAATGAATGTATTTTCAAAAATTTCATAATCATTAGAAATTTCATTTATGGATGGCTCAAGCCAGGTGCCTTCAAAATTATCATCACTGATTGAAGGAAATACAAAAGGCAATTCGTCAGAACATAGAACAGTAGGAAGGGAAAATTGTGGAATAAATCCATCGGTAATCACAATCTCCAATTCGTAGACTTCAAAACATAACTCATTATTTGCTGTATAATAAAAACTGTAATTGCCGGATCCGTAATCGCTTGGTGTAAATTGTGAAACATCCCAAAATCCTTCAATGCCATTATCAGAAGTAGTTGGCAGAAAAATTGGATCAGTATCTATAGAGCAATATTCATCTGTAAGAGAAAAATCAGCTTCAACAGTATTATTTATAAAGAAATTAAAACTCTGATCTACCAAACAGTTACCCTGACCAGGGTCTAATTCGAATGTGAAATTAGCAACTGAATTAGCCCATAAATTAAAATCCGAGGGGCCAGACCACGTTCCTGTATAATTATTAACGGATATTAATGGTAAATCACTTAGGTCTTCATTAGAACATAGTAATAAATCAAATGATACTTCATAAATAGGCAATACTTCGATTATTATTTCATCTGATCTTGTACACACATCATCTTCGACCAACAAAGTAAATTCGTAGATTTCGCCATCAAAATCTCCAGTATAAGGAAAAATAAAATTAGGATTTGGTGAACTAAGGTCATCGAGATAATTGAGTCCAGAAGGCGGATTGCATTCCCACGTTATTATTGGACTACCTGATTCGTTTATATAATCTCCTGTGATTTGAAAAATTTCATCAGGGCAGAGAACGGCTCCTTGATCAAGTTCAACAATGAGATCACAACACTCACCACAATTGTGTATTGACTCCAACTCTGTACAAGGGATATAATCAACTGCTGTTAAGCATACCACACCCGAAACAGGTATATGTTCAATTATAACTTCAGCAATATTTGACGTGGCTGTAAAACAAACAATATGAGAATCCCAACCAGAACCAGACCAATCAAGTACGCTTGAGCTACCAGCAATGGTAATATTCATCTGAGCATTAGGGTTTGTATCCCAACCTCCAATAGGACAATCCCAAGCTATGGGTTGCCACTCAAATCCAATTACATATCCAGTCCCAGGAGTCAATCCACCGACATTTGTAACAATCGCATCACCTCCTTGAAAGAGTGAAACAGTACCTCCATCGTAAAGTTGAGTACTAGAAAATTCTGCTATACATCCCCCACCTCCTCCAACACCTACACCATCCTGACCTGTATCAGGAGTTCCTGTAAATATATCCCAACCTGGTGGTGCACATACTGCGCATAAAGGGCCAGTGATAGGTGCCTCAATGCAGCATTGAGCGATAGAATAATTGGCTGATACCAATAAAAGCAGGAAAAAAATGTAATTTTTCAAGCTAGTGTTTTTCTAAAGTTATAGAAATTAAAAGGATTAAGAAACATTAGCTTTTATTATCGCCCTAGACTAGGGTTTTCCATTAGTTGTATAGATTAGTTTGAAAGAATGACATACATGTTTAGAATGATAAATCTGAAAATCCTTACTGTGAAAACTAATATTTTCACTCTTCCACAACCCTCGCTCCTTCTGGCATTGAAAAATACCCATCCTCAAAATCATCTTTCGAAACCATCATATTCTTAAAGTCTGTTTTTGATTTTTGCGAAACTGGCAGATTGTCCTTACTAGCCATACGAAGCATAGAATTTGGAAGCTTCAATCCAGAGACATCTACCCAATCATTGTATCGTCTCCAACCTATTATATTTGATTTCTCCTTGCTAAAATAAGTCACTGTGTAGCCGAGCCATTCCATCTGATATGTTTCTGGACTGTAGTGAATAAAGTATTCATCCTCAGGACTGATTCCGATATTAGACTCGTAACTAATTTTAAAACCTGGATAACTTACTCCTTCAAAATCTAAGGCTGGGACTTCTTCATATTTGATACCATCATCCGCCGCTACAAATGGCATAGCATAAAAATAGAAGATTAAATTTTTATAAAAGACAGGATTAACATTTACTGAAGTATCGGCTGTTGTCCAATAATTTTCACCATCATACCCCATTCTAAATGTAGGTTTTTCAATGAGCTCTCTCCTATCAGACAGATCAATAGATTGCTTTTCAACACCTACTTTCGAAGGCATCTCATAACTCATTGAGTTCATGGAATTCCAGAGATCAAGACCTCCGTGAGCCTTCATTACTTTGTTTACGTTATCAGGATATTCTTTTGTAGCTTTTGCATTTTGATCCTTGGCAGATGGGCTATTATTACAAGCAAAAAAAGACATACAAACAAGCAATACTAAGTACTTTTTCATAGATTTAATTTTCGGGAAGGTAAGACAAACGCAGTAAATGAGTTTCAAATGGAACTACTGTTTCGCCTTTGGTATTTACTACTCTTGTTTTCTCATTAAAGTTACCACTTATAAATTGGGAATTTATTTTGTAAGAATATTTATTGAGATATACTGTCGGAAGAAAGCCAACTGGAAGATCATAAATCTCTCCTTCATTTAACCAATTGCACTTAAAATTTTGACCATCTAGGAATAATAATTTATTTTCAGCTAGGGCAGTTATTATATTGTATTTAAATGGCATTATTTCAGTTAAGTTATTGTCATATACTCCATACAGATTCTCTTTGGCACAAATAAAAACCTGCTCATAGCTAGCTTTCAATTCGATATCATCAAACCCCTCCACTTTCCGACCTTCTATATCAACAATCTTGAGTTTATGATTTTCTCTAGTATAACAATAATTCCCTTTGCAATTATTTTGGTGTTCCTTAAAAATCGCTGGATTGGGGCTCTCAATACTTTGCCCTCTTAAATTAAACATATAAAATCTTCCCTGCTTCTCACCCAATATGTACTTAGAATATAAGAAATCATATTCAAAAGGAATAAGTACGTTGAAGTTTTTATCAACCAGACCAGCTAGTTTAGATTCGTCTCTTACAACCATACAATCAAATCCATTGAAGCTTGGAAATTGATAACCATCATCGGAATTGATCATGTAACTGGGCTCGACCAATATCTTTCCATCGAGGTCCTTAAATCCTGCTTTTGCTTCACCGGGAAAACCTGGAATATCTGCAAAACCAATTAAGCCATCTTCCAATAGAACCTCTGCATAACAATATGTTTTAGGCAAACTTGCAATCTTTTTATTTTTTGAATTGTAGATGTGCGTTTCTCCATTATCATTTTTTAATTCATATCCAGCAGATAATACTCTGAATGTAGAAATGGATTTCACTGTATCAGTTTCGCCATTAGGTTTTATGTATTGATAGTTTGGATGTGCACCAAACTTTGCCGAACCCGAATTAAACTTTCCAGTAGCATTTACAAATTCACTAGTGAGCCACTACCCTTTTTTATTAACCCAAGCCCCTAGAGCAAAACTAGGAATTGCATCTGCAGCAAGTTGATCATTTACAAATGTATTATTGACTACAAAGAAGTTTATCCAACCTTCGTTAAAGCCAGCATTGGATGTAAGATAAAAATTATAAAACGGAGGCATGATCCACTTTCCATCAGAACCAATTATTCCATAACCAGACCATTCATTTTCTTTAAAAATAAAACAATGATCTACTGGCTTATCTCTTTTTTAAATTGGGTAATCTCTGAAAAAACGAGTTGCCATCGGGTGATTTGCATCAAACATCAATAGGTACTTTGCAGAATGTATTCTAATTTTGTCTTCAAGGCTAAATATTTGACTATGTGTTCTTGGAGGACTGAGAGCGATACTCTTTAAATATTCTTCTTTGTTGTGCTTAGACTCATGACTAAGTAGATTCTCCAAGTACAATACATAATCAGAATACCCACTCCTTGAGTAATTGAAAAATCCAGTGAGTATTCCAGTATATGGAAATGATACTTCTCCGTTAATCTCCAAAAGACACTGCAATATTTTCTTATGAATTGAATCCAACAACTGGCTTGACTTATTTGGAATTCTAGCAATATCACCTGCCAAATATGTCCAGCTTGTACTCTTTTCAAGATTTTCAACAAAAAATAAAGTCATCTCCTCATCTAATTTAAAATCTTGCGAGCTTACACTCAAGGATTCTAGATATATCGTCAGTTCTTGCTCGCTAATATTCATTTGCGCAAGTGTGTAAATCGAATAAAGTAAAAAGCTACAACATAATATTATTCTCTTCATTAAAATACATTAATTTCTTACACAACACCTTGGCATCATGTGGCTATTTGTTTCTTGAAAGTATGGATAAGCATTTCCACTGCCCTCTTGTTCAAAATAGAATTGTGTTCTTTTGTTGTCGTAATTGCCAATCTCGTCCATCGTATCGCAATCATACATTCTACCATTGATAATGGTGTACTGTACGGACTCAGAATTGCGAATATCATCCAATGGATTATCCTCCAGAATGATAAAGTCCGCCAACTTACCTGCTTTCAATGAACCAAGCTGATGATCTAGTCCCAAGTACTCTGCCCCATTAATTGTAGCACATTTTAAAGCTTCGTGATTACTCATCCCACCTTGTTGAATCATCCACAATTCCCAATGTGCTCCCAAACCTTGCAATTGTCCATGTGCACCCAGATTGATTTTCACTCCCTTGTCCGCAAGTTTCTTTAATGATTTTGAGGTTAGTATATGTCCATTTTCATACTCCTCTTCTGGTATCATGATTCTATGTCTTGATCGACTATCGATCACACTTCTAGGCGTAAAACTCAATAATCTTTCTTTATTAAATACATCTGTATGCTGGTACCAGTAATACTCTCCAGACACAGATCCATAATTTACGACCAAGGTTGGCGTGTTATGTGCTTTTGTATTTGCCCAAAACTCTGTAATGTCTTTATACAAAGGAACCACTGGAATGTTGTGTTCTACGCCAGTGTGTCCATCCATCACCATGCTCATATTATGAAAGAAAAAAGATCCTCCTTCAGGCGTGACCAAGATATTTTCCTCACGTGCCGCTTGTATTATTTGTTGCCGTTGATCTCGTCGCGGTTGGTTATATGATTTTACAGAAAATGCACCATAAGCTTTGGTTCTTCTAATTGCCGATCTTGCATCGTCTATATTGTTTACTTTGGCCTTAAAATCACCATCAGCACCATATAAGATTGTTCCTGTACTAAACAATCGTGGCCCTATCATTTCACCTGTTTTAATCAACTCGCTTTGCGCAAAAACCATTTCCGTATTAGCAGAGGGATCATGAGAAGTCGTAACTCCGTATGCTAAATTGGCATAATACTCCCATTGTTTTTTGGGACTCAAACCATATCTAAAATTACCACTATGTGCATGTGCATCCACTATACCTGGCATGATTGTTTTCCCATCACAATCAATCACCATTGCCGAACCAATATTCACTTTATTATTACCGATTGCTTTGATCATATTATCTTCTACGAGTATTGTTCCATTTTCAATTACTTCATCTCCTTCCATGGTAATAATTCTAGCATTGGTAAATGCAAGGATACCCTTCGGTTTATCCATTTCCAATTCGAGATTAATTTTTGTTCCTATAGAATCCATTGGTGGCAACTCAACTTCTTGATCTCCTTGCAAGAATGCAAAACGATCCGAAAGCTCATCTGTAAAATATTCATTGGCAAGTGTCCAGTGCAATTTTTTACTATCCTTTGACCAATGAATATTAATTCCGGCGTCCCTTGCAACTTGCGCAACTGGAACAGCTTTTGTTTCACTCGTCAAACCAATCTTTTGGCCTGTTGTTGGAAATGGCGCCACATACACCTTAAACAACTCCGACCAAGCAACCCATTTATTATCTGGACTGATCACGTAACGCTGAGAATATTTACCATCAAAGTGGTCTTTCATATCTTGGCCATCTAGGTTCACACTTTTAAAGCTCTTAGTTAGACTTCCGAAAATATATCCTCCTGTTTGGAAAAAGATTCGTTTACCATCTGCACTATAGGTAGGATACTCACCATTCGGCGTCACAAATTTATGCTCACCTGAGTCTATATCTATTGAGTAGATTCCAGATTTTTTTCCATGTAGATATCCTTGATGACTGTTACCACTTTCCTTTCGGTAAATGAGTGAATTGCCATCAGGCGAAAAGCAAGGAGTACGATAAATTCCTTTTTTAGAGGATACAACTTTACTACTTCCATTATATAAATCTAAAATATGAATGGCTCCCATCTCTTCATCATCCCAAGAAACGTAAGCCAATTTTTTACCATTTGCTGTAAAGCTGGGTTCAAATTCAAAGTTTTTAGACTTTGTTAATCTTTCAGCTTTTCCATTTGCAATATTCTTTTTCCACAAGTATCCAACAGCATTAAATACTAGATATTTTCCATCTGGAGAAGTAACTGCATTTCTTATCACCTTTGCATCAAACTCTTCCGTAAAAGCATCATTCTTAAACTTGATTGTTTCTGCTGCTTGTGTTTTTACCTTGACGGTAAATGGTATTTCTATTTTCTCACCAGACTTCACATTAACTTTCCATATTTTCCCCAAACCATATATGACAATGTACTTGTCATCTGGCATCCAATCAAATCCAGGATACAAGCCAAAAATAGCCCATGCTTCTTGTTGATCTTTGCTCAGATAATCAAATACGGGATACTCGGCGCCAGTCTCAAGATCGTGTGTATAAAGAACAGTCTTTGTTCTTACTCTTTTTATAAATGCCAACTTCTTCCCATCATTGGAAATTTGCGGCCTTACTGCCCCACCCGGCCCAGTAACAACATTTGCAATTTCACCTTTTTCTCTGTCGTATGATTTGATCACATAGATTTGACTATTGGGATCTTTGTTGTACTGAAAGTATCCTCCGGGATAGACATCTTCACAATAGTATATCATCTTACCGTCAGGAGATACTACCGGTTCGTTTAAATCTTGTTGGTCATTTTTTCTTTTTGTTAATTGAATTCCACTTCCACCAGAGATGTGATACATCCACAATTCACCAGCACCCAGAGATCTTCCAGAAGTGAAATGTTTTCTTGCAACGATATATTGACCATCTGGTGTCCATGCACCATTGTTCAATAGACGAAAACTTTCTTTTGTAACTTCCTTGGCATTGTTTCCCGTTTTGTCCATTGTCCAGATGTTATCTCCACCACCTGCATCACTGGTAAATAAAATTTTAGAACCATCGGGACTAAACCTTGGCTGTACTTCCCAAGCCACTCCCGTCCGCATCGGTCTAGCCACACCTCCCGTAATTGGCATTGAGTAGATATCTCCTAGCATATCAAACACAACAGTTCGACCATCAGGACTTACATCCAGATTCATCCAAGTTCCTTCATCTGTAGTAAACTCGATTTTATTCCAATTAAAATCTCCTGGAGGGTCATTTACTTCCCACTTGCCTTTTTCTTGTGAGTAGACATTTACGGAAGTGAAAAAAAATAATGCTGATAGCAATAAAATGCTTAAATATTTCATGTAAAATCAATTGGATATTAAGAATGATGTAAATTAAACAATTAGCTCAAATATTACTATGAATTAGCTATGCTAGTTCTGTTAAACTGATTCAATTGTAATTAAAAATTAAATTCAACTTTTGAGACTATAAGGCGAACTATCTTTCGATAGAAACATATTATGTATTTTTGTAATATGTAATAATTTTAGCCTCCACTTATGAGTTAGATTGTACCTTAGCGACAATCATTAACCATACGATGTTTTTTAACTCTATCGATTTTGCAGTTTTCCTCCCAGTCGTTTTTGCGATTTATTGGTTTACTCAACGATATGGCCTACTCTACCAAAACATTGTTCTGTTAAGTGCTAGTTATATTTTCTATGGATGGTGGGATTGGAAATTTCTTTCGCTGATTACCATCAGCATTGTAAGTGACTATTTTATAGCTCACAAAATTCACAATGAAAGTGTAAAGCATAAGAGGAAAAAATGGCTTTGGTTAAGTCTATTTATAAATCTTGGAATGCTTGCCATTTTCAAGTACTTCAATTTTTTTGTTGATAATTTTGTCGAAGCATTTCAATTTTTCGGTGCAAATATAAATTCAGTTTCCTTAAAAATAATTCTTCCAGTAGGCATCAGCTTTTATACCTTCCAGACACTCAGCTACACCATTGATATCTATCGAGAAAAGATAAAGCCAAGCAATAATTTTATCGCCTTTGCTAGCTTTGTAAGCTTTTTCCCTCAACTGGTTGCAGGCCCAATCGAAAGGGCCTCTCACCTACTTCCTCAATTCTCTATCCTTCATAAATTTGACTATCATAAAGCCGTTGATGGCTCAAGGCAAATTCTGTGGGGTATGTTTAAGAAGGTTGTGATTGCGGACAATTGTGCAGAGTACGTCAATGTTATTTTTGCTCAATCAGATCAGCTTTCTGGTTTTATTCTTGTGCTTGGAGCCATCTTCTTTGGCATCCAAATTTATTGCGATTTTTCTGGATATTCCGATATTGCGATAGGCACCGCAAGGTTATTTGGATTTGACTTAAAGCAAAATTTTGCCTTTCCATATTTCTCAAGAAATGTAGGAGAATTTTGGCGAAGATGGCACATATCACTTACTAGCTGGTTTCGAGATTATCTATACATTCCTCTAGGAGGATCTAGATCAAATACAATCCGAAACATTTTCATCATTTTTATTGTTAGTGGATTTTGGCATGGAGCCAATTGGACATTTTTCATGTGGGGATTGACTAATGCACTGTTTTTTCTTCCGTCCATTTTAATGAAGCAGAATAGAAAATATTTGGATGTAGTCGCTCAAGGCAAATATCTCCCTAGTCCCAAGGAAGTAATTCTTATGTTAACTACATTTGGTTTAATCAGCTTTAGTTGGATATTTTTTAGAGCAGAAAATTTGAGTCATGCACTGTTATATGTACACAACATATTTACAATAGATTTTTTCAACCATTCATTCATTCCACCCGACATCAATATTTTCAAATACGCCCTTACGCTGTTTTTCATTCTTGTACTTTTGATCATTGAATGGCTACAAAGACACAAACAGCACGGATTGGAATTGAAGAACAATCAAATTACCAATTGGGCGATTTACCTAAGCCTAACATCTGCAATTTTTTTATTTGGCGGAGGTGAACATCAATTTATTTACTTCCAATTTTAGTATGAAAAAATTTTTAATCAAAATATTGATTTTCGCTTTGCTGTTTGGCTTAAGCAACTTGGTATTTCTTAAGTTGATACAAAAATATGATTGGAATTTTTCAAAGCTGATGGAAATGGATGCTTTTGAGGATAGAGAATTTGATTGTCTTATCATCGGAAATAGTTTGGCTTTTGATGGATTTGACATGACCCAATTTGAAGAAAACGGAATCAACGCATACAATTGTGCTATAGCTGGTGCTTCAATAAAAACCAATTTAATTCAACTTGAAAACTACCTAAACCAGAATAAGGCACCAAAATTTATTATTCATGGTTTATCATCCTATCGGAATACCGATTTCAATTCTGAAATTGTTTTTCCAGCAGTAGATTATTTATATGTTGATAGTAAACTTAGTTACCGCGAATTACCCATGATTAAGTTTAAATGGATGGGAGCTGAGCTATTGAAAAAAGTAGTATCAAAAGATCATCGAAATGCAAAGATATACAGAGGCCAACTGAGAACCGTGAAAATGATTCCCGACAAAAGTCAATTGCCTAAAAACCTGCTAACTCAAATTGATCTTGGTCGCTACGAAAATGCGATTTACTTGGCTAGCATTGACTCCATTTGCCTAGAGCATAATATCAAACTAATAAGTATTGAAATGCCTGCTTATTTTGAATGCCAAAACGCAGCACCGATTGGCCCTATTTATTACAAGAATAGCAATGGTATAAAAAGATCATTCTATAACTTAAACAATGTAGAATTTTGCAAACTCTTCAATCCCACAAGTGACTGGCTGGGAGATTCTCATCTCAATCTTTATGGGAGTCAAAAGTTTACCAAATATCTTTTTGACAATAAAATTGTCAGCTATTGAGCAAAAATAACATGCTTAGCAAGTATTAAATTTATAACTTATCACTTGCTAACAAATTAGCTATCAGGGATTTACAAAACGACAATTAATACATATATCAAATAGTCATAATATGTATAGGGGTGTTATCATTTAAATCTGTCAATTATATATCAGTTGCCTTCTCAAAAACTTATAAAATGGATGTTCCAATAACTACAGAAATACAAGACCCCTGTTTTGTATTCACCGATCGACTTGATCGAGAATTCCTCAATAGCAACTATGCCAAAAACCTTGAACTTGCTAAGAATATTTTCCAATCATTTTTAGAAAGTAGTTCTTCAGATTTAGCAAAATTAAAGGAAGAAGTAAAGGATAATAACCCTGAGCAAATAGCTTCCATCACACATAAAATTAAAAATAATTTCATATACATTGGAGCTTCAGGATTGAGTGATACTTTAATCCAACTTGAAGCAGCAGCTAAGGAGAACTCAGATGAAATTAAAGAAATCTATGACACATTTAATATAGCACTTGAAGGTTTACTTCCTGTAATTCAAGAAGAACTTAGCCGTCTTGGACGATATCTAAAAACTAAAGCATGCTAGTAAATCAGAAAACAATCTACACAAGAGAAGATCTAGTCAATTTAGATTTTGGGTTTGACCCAAGCATTATTATCATGTTTGCTTCTCCTGGATATGGTGACCTACAGGAAAGTTTAGACGATATCGAAAAAGAATATCCTAGTACATGTCTCTCTGGTTGTTCTACTTCTGGAGAAATTCAAGATATAAATGTATTGGACAACTCTTTGATTTTAAATGCAATCAAATTTGAATCTACCAAACACAAACTCCTTTCTCAAAATTTAAAGGATCATAACAACAGTTATGAACTAGGCGTAAAATTGTTTGATCAATTAAATACTCCAGATCTTGCACATATACTTATTCTAAGTGATGGACTGGAGATCAACGGAGCCGACTTAGTCAACGTACTTAAAGAACACTCTGATAGATCTGTTTCTATGACAGGGGGTTTGGCTGGAGACGGTGATAAGTTTGAGTCAACATTTGTCATAAAAGGGAATAAATATTTAAAAAGAGAGGTAGTGGCCATAGGTCTGTATGGTAAAAACATAAATGTAGCATTTAGCTCAAAGGCCGGAAGGGATAGTTTTGGCCTAGAAAGAAAGGTTACTAGATCAAAAGAGCATGTTCTATACGAACTGGATGGAAAACCAGCTTTGGAGCTTTACAAGTATTACTTGGGAGAGAAAGCAAAGTACCTGCCTGGCTCTGAACTACTCTTCCCTATCAGTCTTAGAAACTCAGCGAAACAAAAGCCAGTCATTAGAACCATTCTTGGAGTAGATGAAAAGGAGTCAAGTCTCACTTTTGCAGGAAACATCCCAGAAGTATCTTATGCAGGATTAATGAAAGCTAATATCGATAGATTGATAAATGGTGCTGAAGATTCCGCAATTACAATTAAGAAAAACAAGGCACCTGCTGCAGATTTTGCACTACTTATGAGTTGCGTAGGCAGAAGACTTGTTTTAAAGCAAATGGTTGAAGAAGAAATAGAAGCTGTCAGAGACGTCCTTGGAGAAAAGCCAATAATCTCTGGATTTTATAGCTACTGCGAACTTGCACCCTTTGAAGAGTTTACCCTTGTGAGTTACACAATCAAACAATGACAATCACAACATTCTCAGAAACTGCATAATAAGAAGACATGAACGCCGACAATATCCATAGACTTCTAAGAAGACAAATCAAAAAAGCAAATTTGAACAATGAGCAGACTGAAGCACTACTTCCATTCTTGCAAACAGTCGATGATGCCTATAAATCATTTGATAAAGATTTAAAAAACCTAGAAAATGTTCTAGAGGTAAATTCAAATGAACTATACAAAGCAAATCAACAATTAAGAACAGAAAACCAAGAAAAATCCAAGGAGGCTTCAGAAGCAAAAACATCTTTAATGAAGGTTGTCGATAATGTAACGGACATTATTATTGAGATGGACAACAATGGCAATTTTATATATTTGAATAGTGCCTGGGAAAAATTTGCTGAAGAATCTCCAGAAGAAAGCCTCGGCAAAAATTATATGGAATTTGCTTCTGAAATTAAATCTTTTGACACGGGGTTGAATCAGAAAATCATTGATAGAGATTTCGAAAAATTTAAAACCGTTTTTAGTAGAGTGAATAAAAGCGGCAAATTGAAATGGTGGGAGTTGTCTACAAAATTACTTACTTCTCCAGATGGTAAAATCGAAGGAGCTATTGCATCCCTAATTGATGTGACGTCGCTTAAAGAAACAGAAAAGAAACTAATTAAAGCCAATCAATCAAAAAGCAGGTTTCTATCAACCATGTCGCATGAGATCAGGACTCCCCTTAATGCTGTTATTGCAATAAGCAATATCCTATTAATGGAAGACCCCAAACCTGATCAATTAGAAAATCTAAAAACTTTAAAGTACTCGTCTAAGCATTTACTTCATTTAATAAACGATATTTTAGATTACAACAAACTTAACTCAGGAAAATTAAGATTTGACAATAGTCAATTTGATCTTATCAAAGAGCTTAGACACACTGTGAATTCAATGTCCTACAATGCTAAAGCCAAGGAATTAAAATTAAATTATAACGTAGATGAGGCAATTCCTCAATTTGTCAAAGGAGACAGCCATCGACTGTCTCAGGTGATTACAAACTTAGTAAACAATGCAATCAAATTCACCCCGAGTGGAATAATTGATGTCAATCTTGATTTGATAGAACTGAAAGATAATAAAGCCATCATTAAATTTTCTGTGAGTGATACTGGGATTGGCATTGAGCAGGATAAACTAAAAATGATTTTTGAAAGATTTACTCAGGCTCAAAGCGACACAACTAAAAAGTTTGGAGGTACTGGACTTGGCTTGGCTATCTGCAAAAAGATTATCAATCTTCATGATAGCGAAATAAAAGTTGAAAGTGAGTTAGGTAAGGGAACAAAATTTTCCTTTGATCTGAGTTATGAAATTGTGTCTGAACCACTACTGGTTGAAGATATCTCAAAGGATATTGGAGAATTAAATCTTGAGGGCGTAAGAGTGCTTGTAGTCGATGACAACGATATCAATCTAATGGTTGTCAAACAATTTCTAAATAAGTGGAACTTGATATATGATGATGCTAAAAATGGAGCTCAAGCATTAGAGAAAATAAAAAAAAATAAATATGACTTAATTCTATTAGACTTACAAATGCCTATTAAAGATGGATTTAGCGTTGCAAAAGAAGTGAGAATGATGGATCATCCTTATTTTAAAGACTTACCAATCATCGCCCTTTCGGCATCGGTTTCAGCAAACATTACAGATAGAGTCATAGCTGCTGGTATGAATGACTACCTAGGCAAACCATTTGATCCTGAAATTTTATTTCAAAAACTGAAATACTATTGTGTGAAAAAAACGCTCGTTACCGCTCAAGGCTAATTTGAAGAATCACATTTAAAAATGTTAATTTTTTTAATTAATTTTAAGCAAATCCTAACATGGTCAATCGAGCTTAAATAAATCGAATGATATACATTTGGAGTATCAATCAAAACAAAACTATCATGACTTTAAAATCAAACTATTTTATTTTAATTTTCTTAATCGTTGGAGTACTTTCTTCATGCGGACCGAGCAAAGCTAAAGTTATTGTGGACAATCCTACAAGTAAAGCTGTTCTTATAAGCTTTGACAATGGTTACGAAAAAAAAATTGGACCGTACAAGTCTGAAACTATTTCATTTGACAATGAGGTAGCAAAAATGACTGTGGATGGACAAGAAGTAGGAGAAATTTTTCTTTCACCGGGACAGGAATATATCTTAAATCCTACCTTCAGCACATATGTCATTGAAAAAATCATGTATGGAGATAATGCCATGTCACAAATGCTTGAAGAAATGTTGGCAGAGAAAGATGGCAAAACAAGTAGCAGCCCACTCCCAATGAAATCAATCAAAGTCGATACTCACGACTATTTTGGCTATGTGCAGACAACCAATGCCTTGCTTATTGATAGGTTCTGGGATCTTGGAACAAAAGAAGCAGTGCCAAATCAAATTGAGGTAAGTTCCTACGACCAAACTGCAGCAATAATTAAGATATTTACAGAAAGAGATTTTATAAATTTCCATAAATTGGGGCAAGCTCAATAAGCAGAAAAAAATACAAATATTGATATGGCCAAGCTTTCGCTTGGCCTTTTTTATTTTTCATTTTCAAGTGCCAACCATTTTTCTTAACTTATCGTTAGTACAATGAATGCAAACATTTGTCTATGAAAAACTTATACGCACTAACTATAATATTATTTTTTGGCCAGTCAGCTTTTGGCCAAATACCAAATGGTAATTTTGAATCATGGACTACCGAATTCAATTACGAACGACCAACTTCTTGGGAAACCAATCAGGATACAGTATATCATAGGTTATCAAAAGATACAGATCGCATAGAAGGAGAATATTCTCTTAAATTGAGTACAGACTCCCCTTCTGGCTGGGTAGATTGTAATTCAATAGCAAGACTATCAACAAAATTAGATCAGACAATTTCTGAAAATCAGTATATTAATTTTTACTTGAAATCGATACCTGTGGATTCACAAGATGTATTTTTCCACTTCAGGGCCAATTATTTCAACGATGGTTTAAATGTAGGAGAAGAATCATTTCAAGCCCAACAAACATACAACGACTTCACCTTGATTGAATTTGCAGATATCCCAATAGGTGTTGACTCACTACAAATAATAATTGCATCTGGAGCGATCAATGGTGCAGACGATGGTTGCTACCAATATACCTCATCTTGGGTTGATGATTTAGGAATAAAGAAAAGAACAACTGCCACCAAGGATATCAACCAGAATGGAGTTTCTATCTTCCCAAATCCCTCAAATGGAATCTTCAATATTCAACAAAATGCTGATGAGTATAAAAGATATCGCATAGTTGATATACTTGGTAGAGAAATAAAAAGTGGCAATGTCAATAATGCAAGTGTCAGAATTACAAGATCTGGGCCTTATATTTTACAATTGTATAGTGAAGTAAACTCTAATCGCGATATAGTCAGGAGGATTTTGGTTTTTTAAGGCCTCCCTAAATTTGCTACGTAAGCCTATCGCCAGACTTGAAATTTTTCCCTCCTCGCTTTGCGTGGAGCGGAAGTTTATACACGAAAATCTTTTGACTTAACAAGTACGTTTTTGCTCGCTGATAACAGGCCTCCCTAAATTTGCTACGTCAGCCTATCGGCAGACTTGAAATTTTTCCCTCCTCGCTTTGCGTGGAGCGGAAGTTTATACACGAAAGTATTTTACTGAATGAAGAACATTTTTGATTGCTAGTAACAGCTTAGTCGGTAATGACAGCCTTGGTTACAAAACAAGTTTAATGCCTACAATAAACGTTTCTAACTCAATACTAGGCTTGGTCTTTATTCTTTAATCTTTGGTCTTCTTACTACTAAGTGCCTCAATGCACTTTTCTCTTATCTCCCACACTTCCATAAATGTATAATCGATATTTGATTGCTCTATCCATTTTTTTACAAAGGACTTATGGAATTCTACTTTAAACTCAGCCACCTGGTCTGCAGAAATTTCTATTTCTTCTAGCACAGCATCTTCAATTCTTGCAATATCAGAAGTTGGATTTGTAAGATCGTGCTTTACTCCATCAATATTTAGGTAGCAGTGTGCTTCAGGTATATAGCTTATCTTATTTTCCATTAAGACTTTTCCAATACCAGGAGTATTTACCCCATCCATTTTATAAAGACAAAGAATGAGCTTGACGTCTTGAATATGGTTTTCATCGGCGATCATTTTTATGACAGCATGTTTTGAACTGCAAGTTCCTTTCATTTCCGTAATTACTAAGGAAGGGTCATAACGGCTTGAATTGCGACCATAAGGCATATTTCGGATTAAACTCAAGGTCTCTTGCCATGTGATGGGCATAGGAAGCAAGCTTGTCAACTTTCCTTTTGATTCCAGAAATTTATTTGATTCACTCACTATTTTGCAATATAATAATTACCTTAGGTTTATACCAAAAAATATTATAATGGAACAAGACGAAAACCCAATTGAAGAAATCAAGGAAAATGCTAACGAAGCTGTAGAAGAAGTGGAACAAGAAGACCCGCCATCTATGATGGGTGCTTTGAAAAGTTTCGCATTTATGGCCTTGCTTTTATTTGGAGCATATTACTTTTACTCAACCATGACTCGTTATGAAAATGGCGAAGAAGTTAGTATGCTATCAATTCTGTTTATAGCCTATAATATACTAGGTAAAACAATTCCAGCTGTCATTTTGGGACTAATAGGCCTAGGAGCAGGATTTGCTGGGTTTAATGAATTAAAAAATGCGAATGCAGCAAAGGAGGTTTAAAAAAATCTAAATAACATATTGAAGAGCTTGTCAGTTTTGACAAGCTCTTTTTTATTTAACCACAACTGGTGGAGTATCAAAAAAGAGATTTCCACAAACTCATTCATTTTGACCTTTTACTAATCAGGACTTACCCATCAATATTTGCGTAAGCGCAGATAACGAATCATAATTACATTTGGATTAAAGAAATGATAATTATGAGCCCTTTATTGAAATTCACTAAATCTAGTTTTACTTCTCTTTTAGTTATTTGCAATATTTTTCTTTTATTTCCTAGTGCAAATAGTCAAGAAAATATAACCGTCATTATTCAAACTGGCCATGCAAAAGGCGCAGGAACAGACGCCAATGTTTCGCTTGGAATCAACAATGATGTAGAGTTCAAACTCAATGAAAGAATGTCTGGAAATGTCTTTGAAAAAGGATGCTCTGACACAATCATGTTACCTGCCAATGGAATCTCTGATGAAATCACACATCTTTGGATTGGCCACGATGACAAATATCCAGGATCGGATTGGTTTTTAGGTAGAGTCATCATCATAACTCCTTCTGGAAAAAAGGAAACTTTTCAATACAACAATTGGATTAAGGAAGACAAAGCTGATGGAGGTTGGGTTCTTCTTGGCTTTAGGCCTAATCCGGAAATTGATAAATTTTTAGGTAAAAACATCTATTTCAAGTCAGCCATTGGTGAAGATAAATACTTAGACGTCCAATGGGGTCGGAATGAAAATGGAACTCCGCTGCACTTATGGACTGGCAATAGAGGACCTGCTCAACAATTTAGGCTCACTAGAGCTGGTGAAAACCATTACTATATTAGTTCGAGAATTGGAGTCCAATTAGGAAGCACAAAATACCTACACGTACAGAATAGCAATCCAGCTACAAAAACCCCTATTGTGATTTGGGAAACCAGAGGTGCAGATAATACCAAGTGGAAGTTTGAAAAAGTACCAAACACCAATTATTTCTTAATAAAATCAAAATTAGGCACCTACTTAGATGTCAAATTTGCTGGGTCAACTGATGGCACTCCTATTTGGACTTGGACAAGAAATGCAGGCATCGCACAAAGATTTGAAATTCAAGAATAACAAGTATTTATCAATCCTACTTTTATAAAATCATCACTAATGAGACCTTATTTTATCAGTCTATTTTTATTCTATTTCTGCCTTAATTGCCAAGGTCAGAAAATAGAAAACGGTTATTCTGTAATTATAGAAGTCTATACAGGAAATCTACCTGGCGCTGGAACGGACAGAACGGTAGATATGCAATTCAGCATTGGAGGAAGCTTTGTAAAAATTGACGATTTATCAAAACAAATAAAAGGCAATGCACTGGAAAGAAGCGGCGTTGATATATTCACTTACCAAGTACCGAATCTGGGTGAAATTACAGATTTGAAAGTATCTGTTAATAGAAATAATAAAATAAATGACGTTTGGCTTCTTAGCAGAATTGACATCCAACAACCCAACAATATAAAGGCTAGGTTTGCATATAATGGATGGCTTGGAAACGAACATACCAAAGCAACTCTCACAGCTCTTGAAGGCGCAGATCCTAAAATGGAAGCCCTTGGGCATCCTTCTAGTATAGAAGTCGTGACAAGTAATGCTAGCGGCGCAGGAACCAATGCCAATGTTTATTTGACAATTCAAACTGAGCATGGTTATGGCTCACCCATAAAACTCAATTCTAAAATCCATGGCGATGCTTTTGAAAAGGGCAAAACAGATTTAATTTATATCGAACTCCCGTACTTTGAAGTAATAAAATCAATCAATATTCGTCACGATAATAAAGGCATGGGAGCAGGCTGGTATTTAGATGAGATACGCATAAAGAATAAAGCCAAAAAGGAGTTTACTTTTCAATGTTATTGTTTGATGGAGGGTGATCAGAATCAACGAACTCTTTTTCCCATCGGACAGAAAGATGCGCAAGCAATTTTTTTTCAATCTGCTATTGATGGTAAATTCCTAGACGTGCAATGGGGAAATTCAGATAATCAAACTCCTTTACATCTTTGGACAGGCAATAAAGGCAATGCACAAAAATTTTACTTAGAAAAATCAGGGCCAAATTACTATAAAATCAAATCTGCACTAGGATTGGATAAGTATGTTACAATAAGAAGTAAGGAAGCTCAATCACTAATTGTTATATCAGATCGCCAAATTCAAGATTACCATAAATGGTACTTTGAAAAACTTCCAAATTCTGACTACTACACAATCCAGTCTAAAACTGGACTTTACTTAGATGTTCAATGGGCTGCTAACAAAGATGGCACTCCAATTTGGTTATGGGAAAGAAATGCTGACATTGCTCAACAATGGCGAATTTTGAAAATGTCAAAAGGTAAGCTAGTCCCGATTAGTCTTGAAGATTTGTAAAAATTATTAATCGCAATTATGAAAACTAAGATATTTCAAATCATACTATCAGCATCCTTTTTTTTATTTCAACAAATAGGACATACTCAAGACCAATATTCTGAGAGTGATGTTTTAACTATTGAAATCCACACTGGGGACCTTGTCGATGCAGGTACAAATAATGAACATATACTGACACTATTTTTTGAAGACAGCGATGAAAATTTCACAATTAAACTTCTGAAACACATCGACGGGAATGGATTGGAAAGGGGAACTGTGGATAAGTTCAGCATAGAAATACCTAAGTTGGGAAAGTTATCAAAGATATTAGTTAAGCCAGAAAGCATATTCTATAATCAATGGTATTTGAACAAAATTATCATAACAAATGACGAAGGGCTCAAGTATAGATTTAATTGTAATTGTTGGATAGCAACTTTTACGGTTGGTGATAATAATAGTTCTTATTTACATCCAAGTTCTGTAACTGATAGCCACACTCAAATAGACAACTACTCTATGAAGGTGAAAATTAAAACCGGAGGCATAAGTGGCGCTGGGACAAATTCAAATATATACTTAACATTGACCACAGAAGACGGAAACGGAACTCCATTAAAATTGAATTCAAAAATTTCTGGTAATGCTTTTGAAGAAGGCGATACGGATGTGGCATTCATCGAATATGATGTTTTTAAAGATCTCAAATCAATCAATATAAGACATGACAATAAAGGAGTTGGTTCAGACTGGTATTTGGAAGAGCTTAGTATTGAAACCCCAAATAAGGATATAATTGTATTCGAATGTAATTGCTGGATGACAGGTGATAATAACGTCAGAAAACTAACTCCGAAACTAATATTCTCAGAAAGCTCCCCTATCTTTCTTCAATCTGCAATTGCCGGAAAATTCTTAGATGTACAATGGGGCAATACAAGTAACAATACACCCATGCACCTTTGGCCAAGTAACCAAGGTAAAGCACAGGAGTTTTATCTTGAGAAAGCAGATGATGAATACTTCTATATCAGATCGGCATTGTCATCAAATAAATATTTACACGTGGCTCAAGGCTCACCAAGAAAAGAGGCTAAAGTTGTTTTGTGGGATGGTAAAGGCATGATAAATACCAAGTGGAAGTTTGAAAAATTAAACACAGATTACTATTTGATTAAATCAAAGTTAGGAACCTACCTAGATGTTCAATGGGCATCTCCAAAAGATGGTACTCCGATACATATGTGGGAACTCAATAAAGGTGATGCACAACAATGGAGAATTATGACGCCGACCGCATCTGGTCTAAGGGTGGTTAAGTTATAATTAGCGTCTGTCAATTCTATAAGATATTGGCACCCTAAGCATAACCTTCATTTAGGTCCCACATCCTTCGTCCTAGACCATTGACAGCCTTATATGGGCATATCCAAATCATCTATCTTCTAGCCATCGAAGTCTCATATTTAAACGAAGGAGACATAAATCATCTGTCCTATTTCATCCGTCATTTATTTTTACCGTACATTCAAAAAATAAGTCTTACTATTTAACTTCCTCCCTTCAAGACAATCTTTATCTTTGCCCACTTGAAGGATATATTATTAATCACACCGCCATTTACGCAAGTAAATACTCCCTACCCCGGCACTGCCTATCTAAAAGGCTTCCTTAATACAAAAAACATAGGTTCTTTTCAGATGGACCTTGGCATTGAGGTCATGTTGGCTATTTTTTCTCAGGAAGGTTTAGTAAGGACTTTTGCTTCCGCAAATGTAGAAAAGGAGATATCAGAAAATGCAGAAAGAATTTTTTCGTTACAAAATATCTACATAGAAACCATAGAGGAAGTGATTTTATTTCTGCAAGGAAAAAATGCTTCCCTTGCTAGAAAAATTTGCTCTGAAAATATGTTGCCACAGGCTGCAAGATTTCAACAGGTAGAAGATATGGAATGGGCTTTTGGCTCAATGGGCATTCAAGATAAGGCTAAATACTTGGCAACACTTTATCTGGAGGATCTGGCTGACTTTATAAAGGAGTGCGTCGATTCAAATTTTGGATTTAGTCGATATGCAGAAAGACTTGGCATGAGTGCAAACTCATTTGATGAGTTACATCTTGAGCTCAATCAAGAGCATACTTTTATAGATGACTTTACCATCAAGATTTTGGAAGAAAGAATTATAGAGCATCAACCAAAACTAGTTTGTCTCTCTGTACCCTTCCCGGGAAATCTATATTCGGCGTTCAAATGCGCTCAGCATATAAAAAAGAAGCATCCACAAATTAAAACTGCCATGGGTGGAGGTTTTCCTAATACAGAATTAAGGTCACTAAATGAGCCCCGCGTTTTTGAATATTTTGATTTTATAAGTCTAGATGATGGCGAGTTACCTACAGAACTTATTCATTCGAATGTTATTGATCCAAACCCAAGCAATCCAAACTATAACTTCCTCAAAAGAACTTTTATTCTAGACAACAAAGAAGTCGTCTACAATAACTTTTCATTGCGAAAAGATTATGAACAAAAAGATTTGGGCACACCCGACTACCGAGATTTAAGATTGGATGAATACATTTCAGTGATTGAGGTCGCCAATCCAATGCACAGTCTATGGAGTGATGGCAGGTGGTTAAAATTGACAATGGCACATGGCTGCTATTGGGGGAAATGTACCTTCTGTGATATTTCTTTATCCTACATCAAAGATTATGAGCCACTCACTGCAAAATTACTTGTAGACAGAATGGAAGAGATGATTGAGCAAACAAGTGAACGAGGTTTTCACTTTGTAGATGAAGCTGCCCCACCCGCTTTGATGAAGGAACTTGCCTTGGAAATCATCAGAAGAAAGTTGAAAGTCAGTTGGTGGACGAACATCCGCTTTGAAAAAAGTTTTAGTTGGGATTTGTGTCGTCTTCTTCAAGCTTCAGGTTGCATTGCTGTTTCTGGCGGTCTAGAAGTAGCTTCCAATCGCTTACTCAAGTTGATCCAAAAAGGAGTTACGGTGGAGCAGGTCGCTCAGGTCAGTAGAAACTTCACCGAAAGCGGAATTATGGTACATGCCTATCTAATGTATGCCTACCCTAGCCAGACTGTTCAAGAAACCGTTGATAGTTTAGAAATGGTGAGACAGATGTTTGAACTTGGAATTTTGCAATCAGGCTTTTGGCATCAGTTTGCCATGACAGCACATAGTCCCGTTGGGATTGACCCTGCAACCTACGGAGTGAGTCCCACCGAAGCAGAAATCACTTTTGCGCATAATGATGTTGACTTTGTAGATAGCACGGGTATAGACCACAATCAATTTTCATACGGTCTTAAAAAATCCTTGTACAATTATATGCATGGAATTTGTTTTGATTATGACTTGCAGGAATGGTTTGACACTGAGATTCCGAAAACTAAGATTGCTCCAGATTTCATAGAACAAGCACTGGAAGAATTTGACGAGCAAACTATCAAAGCAAGCACAAAAATTATTTGGTTAGGGCATCTTCCTAACACAGAGGACATCGGAGAATTAACAAGATTGATTTTCCACAACCAACAAGAAAGTGCAGAGATCATGTTGGAAGCTAAGAAAGCAATCTGGCTCTTTGATCTTTTGAAAAAAGCTGGTGTAGTAAATACAGAATCACTAACTTTTTCTGTTGCTCAAGAATCCTATGAGAAAGAATTTGGAGCTTTTGCGGAATTCTGGGATTCTGAAGTGATTGGGATTGTTAGGGAGATTGGGTTGTTGGTTTTGTGAGATAAGATTAATCACCCATCAGCTTTTTATAAACTCTGGCAATTATCTAACCATAAAATTTCATTTCAAAAGATACTTATCTACCCAATGCGGGATTTCATCATCATAAAAAGTTACATCTTCGCCTTCGAATACTTCCAAAATTAACCTTGGATTAGATCCTGAATTATCAAATATAAAAGTTCTGTAGGTAAACCTTACTGCATCTTTCAAATTATCAAGATAATTATAATATCTACTTTTAATTTTTTTCCTTGAAACAGGATGCCCTCCCATTTCAACTCTTTGCTTCACTCTCTCAACATTTTTTAAAGGAGATTCTGTTGAGATATAGTATAGATAGTTTTCATATCCTAAACTCTAAGTTTGCTTTAGAAATTTCAACTTTGAGTTATGAGACATGACGGTTTCAAATGTAAACTTACTTCCTCGCTTAAGAATTTCAATCCTAATTACATCAGCAATGAATGCTGCTTCATAAGAATGAGAATTTTTATCAGGGTTTACAATTGATCCTTTTTCAAAAAATAAATCTATTCTATACCCATCTTCCTTTGCCTTTTTAATGATTGAATGACTCCGTAGAAGATTGCTAAAATTATTCTGATTTAAATCTGTTATTCCATAATCAGATAGAATAATTTTTTTGGATGTCTTAAGTTCTTTTTCTATTTCATCTGCATTGATGTAATAGCCTAGATCAAATTTGGCATCTATTTGATTTAATAAAGTTGATTTACCTGACCCATTTGGCCCTCCAAAAACTCTAAGCCGTCTATTTCTTAGATAACTTTGTTTTTGCACCTATTTTGACTTTTCTACGATTATTTTTAACCATTCCAACAATTGACCTTTTACCCTTGGGTCCTACTTTGACGATTTTTTCGCCATCCATAAAGGTTACAGGAATAGATTTTCTATAAGAAGCTGAGATAGCTTCGCGCGCTGATGTTTGTGCAACTTTTTCAAGTTCATTATGATGTTTTCTTGTATCCTCAAGGTAGGTTAGATATTTCTTCTTTGCTGCCATACTATAAATCTAACGTATTTTATTCAATTTTAGTTCTAGATTAATCTAATTGAAGTTTCTTGTTCACCTCTAACATCCGGTTAATTGCTTTTACTCTACTATTGATTCTTATTTCTTAATCACTCTATCTACCACCTTCCTTTGACTTAATATAAAATAAATTCCCGCCTCTAAATGACTCACATCATTCATTTGTTCAGATTGAACAAAACCAAATGAGACTCCTTTAATATTTACAAGCTCAAAACTTTTTAATTCTTCAATACTTGATTCTATAAAGAGCTGATTGTCGACAGGATTTGGATACGCTGCTATTGTTAACTTAGCCATTTCCTCAGTCGTAGAAACAAGCTCTGCATAACAAGGCAAATCAGCAACCTGCTCTCTTATTTCTGGCAACATCGGATAAAAACTATCTCCAGGACAAACCGTACCAGAACAAGCATTCAATGAGCCACTGCTATCACGATGACCTGCTACATTGGTCAGCGTAAACTCACCAGTTTCATGATAGGATTCACCTTCGATATCTATTTCATGTTCTGTTGCTTCGTAGGCCAGTAAATTGACCAAAGTTGTCAGAGCCTCCTCTGTCGGACTGAT
>ENA-ORXT01000086-ORXT01000086.1-marine-metagenome-genome-assembly--contig:-NODE-86-length-140673-cov-6.452445_pt1 | contig 140673 bp, 118 predicted proteins | sample MGYA00237868_ERZ511482 | MGnify/ENA metagenome assembly ERZ511482 | reverse complement strand
TTGCTCATCACGCTGGTATGATTCCAAATGGATCTACAGATGATGACTTTGAAGAATTGAAAAAACACTTTAGTCAAGAAGAGATCGTAGAGATCGTTTTCACTATTTCCTTGTATGGTTTTTTGAACAAGTTCAATAGTACAGTTAAGACTACAATAGAAGAAAAACCTCTAGCAGCATATAACAAAATCAAATCGACTCATGAGTAATGTTTTAGAAGGTATCAAAGTATTAGAATTTACGCATGCTGTGATGGGGCCATGCGCAGGCCTTATGATGGCAGAAAATGGAGCGGATGTAATACTAGTAGAACCAACTAAAGGTAGTCCTACTCGATTTCTCAAAGGATTTGGCACTGGATACTTTTGGTTTTACAATAGGAATAAAAAAAGTCTTGCACTTGATCTTAAATCCGAAGAAGGACTAAACATTATTTACGAACTAGCTAAAGAGGCAGATGTCATTATAGAGAATTTTGGGCCAGGGACGATGGATAGACTTAAGCTAGGATATGAGGTTTTTCAAAAAATAAATGATAAGATCATCTATTGTTCTCTTAAAGGTTTCTTAAGCGGACCGTATGAAAAGAGACATGCTATGGATGAAGTGGTACAGATGATGGGAGGTCTGGCCTATATGACAGGCAGAAGCGGTGACCCGCTTAGAGCAGGCACCTCAGTTGTAGATATTACAGGAGGGATGTTCGGCTACATCGGCATCTTACAAGCATTGTATGAAAGAGAGAAAACGGGTAAAGGAAAATTTGTAAAATCAGCCTTATTCGAAACTTGTACTTTCTTGGTCGGGCAGCATATGGCTTATCAGTCTCAAGTCGACTACCCTATCCCACCAATGCCAGAGCGACTCAGTGCTTGGTCAATCTATAAGGTATTTGATACTGCGGATAATGATAAAGTATTTATTGGAATTATCAGCGACAAGCATTGGGTGAGATTCTGTGAAGCGTTTGGGTGGGAAGATTGGAAAAGCGACAAGAGATTAGAAACTAACAATGGTCGGATAGATGAAAGAGAGTGGTTCTTACCAGAACTCGAAAGCAGGATCAAGTCGAATACCAAAGCTGAAATAATAGAAAAATGTGAAACTGGACATATTCCTTTTGCACCGATATCAAGACCAGGTGATCTTTTTGAAGATAAACAACTAAATGAAGGAAACAGTCTCTATGAAGTCAAAATGAAGGATGGAAAAATGGTGAAGCTCCCAAAGTTTCCTCTAGAGTACGGAGGTGTACGATCAATTAAGAGAAATGATCCTCCAGAGATAGGAGCAGATACCGGCGAGATATTAAAAAACATTTCATACACAGAACAACAAATCGAAGAACTAAGAAAAAATAATACAATATGCTAGATAAAGTAATTAAAAATGTAAAAGTAATAAGCCCAAATCGATCAGAAGTATTAGTACAAGATATAGGCATCAAAGACGAAAAAATAACGCAATTAGGCCAAGACATTTCTCCAGACACTGCTAAAGAAGTGTATGATGGTAAAGGGATGTTAGCCTTTCCTGGGTTAGTAGATGCGCATATGCACACGGGTATCTATGCCCCTTTAGCGAAGGATGCAATTACTGAGAGCAAGGCAGCTGCCATGGGAGGCGTCACCTCAAGTCTGAACTATATAAGGACTGGTCAATACTACCTCAATGAAACAGGACCGTATGATAAATTTTTCCCTAAGGTACTTGATGCATCCAAGGATAATTTTCATGTGGACTATGCTTATCATCTCGCTCCTATCATGTATGAGCATAGAGATGAGATAGAATTACTGATAGAAAAATATGGTGTTACCTCCTTCAAGATATTTATGTTCTATGGCAGTCATGGTCTCCACGGTAAAGCATCTAAAGGAAGTCAAAACGAATTCCTTATGACTCCAGAAGGCGAGCATTATGATATTGCACATTTTGAATTCATCATGCGAAGTGTCCAAAAAGCCATCGAAAAGAATCCTGATAAAAAAGATGAGATAAGTCTGAGCTTACATTGCGAGACGGCGGAGATCATGCGTGCTTATACCGAAATCGTAGAGAAAGAAGGAACGTTATCTGGTCTTCGCGCATACAGTGCCTCAAGACCTCCACACTCAGAAGGGCTTGCGATATTCATAGCGAGTTACTTAGCAAACGAGACAGCTTGTCCTAATATCAATTTGTTACATCTTACCTCTAGAAAAGCTGTAGATGCTGCGATGATGATGCAGTCAGTATTTCCTCATATAAATTTTAAAAGAGAGGTAACCATCGGCCATATGCTCTTAGATGTAGATTCCCCTGCAGCTGCCCATGCAAAAGTGAACCCACCAATTAGAGACAGAGAGAATGTAGAATACTTATGGAAGCATTTACTAGAAGGGAATATTGATTGGGTAGTCAGTGATCATGCTTGTTGCTCTGCTGAATTCAAAGTGGACAATAAGAATCCAGATAATATCTTTCTTGCAAAGTCTGGTTTTGGTGGAACAGAATATTTGCTCTCAGGCTTGCATACTGAAGGGACAAAAAGAGGTATGAGCCTACAACATATCGCTAAACTTGTTTGCTGGAATCCTGCACAGAGATACGGATTGAGAAGTAAAGGAGATATTGCCATTGGCTACGATGCAGATATTGTATTATATGATCCTAATGACAGTTTTGTGGTAAGAGCAGAAGAGTCAGAATCTGCCCAAGGTTATACGCCATTTGAAGGGATGGAATTGGGTGGTCGAGTGAAGAGCACCTTTCTTAGAGGTAATTTGATTTATGAAAATGGCAATGTTGTCGGAGAAGCAAAGGGCAAGTATTTGAAGCGACCTTATTGATGATTTATTGATGTGCTAATTATTTGATGTGCTGATATGTCTTTTGGATGATGTGTTGATGTGATAATTAGCTGTTTTGATGATTACTTAATTTTTGATTTATGAAGAAGAGTCGGGTTATTTTAATTACTGGCTGTAATCGGGGTCTTGGGTTTGCGGTTTGTGATAGTTTACTTTCTAAAGGCCATACGGTTATTGCTACAGCACGGGATAAAAAGAAGGGAATGGAGGCTGTGAATACATTACTAAAAAAGTATCCCTCATCTAGTATCAGCTTTATCAAGTTAGATATAACTAGCCAAAGAGATGTTACACGCATTGCTAATTATGTGAAGGAAGAATTTGGTAAATTAGATTGTCTTATTAATAATGCAGGGGTATTGTACAATGGAAATGTGGAAGTTACTACTAATACTCAATTGGATAATACACTGCAGACTAATTTGATCGGGCCATTTATGATGTGTCGTAAATTTTTGCCGTTGCTTCAAGAATCTAAAGAATCTCAGATCATTAATGTTTCTAGTCAGCTTGGCTCATTGGAGAACAGTGGAGTTGATTTTGCAGCGTATCGGATGTCAAAATCAGCATTGAATAGTCTCACACGCACTTTACATTTTGATCAAAAAGGTGAGAAGAATAAGATCAAAGTATTCTGTGTTTGTCCTGGATGGGTGCATACCGATATGGGTGGGCCCAGAGCACCTCGCACTCCTGCGCAAGGAGCTAAAAGCATATTATATCCATTCTACAATAAGTCCGCAAAATCAGGGAGCTACTTGCAAGATGGAAAAAGCTTGCCTTGGTAAATTTTTAAACCTTCTAATCAACTCGATCAAGTTCGTGCCATTGATAATCCATAGAAGTAAAGACAAGACTATCTGTTTCTAACATTGCTATTCTATCTCTACAATAATATTTTCCATTTTCTAACTTTACTCTGTAATCGTAATACTTTCCTCCGAAAGCACATGCCTTATCTTTCATCTTCATTTCATATCCATCTTCAGTAGTAGTAATTATCATATCACAAAATGCAGGATAAGGACTGATTTCGTCAGCCGATATATTATCTAGCATTTTGGCATCCTTATATGCTCCAACAAATTTCTCTTTATCCTTGAATGTGCACATAGTTATTCTTTTAGTACTTGTAGAGTCTACGTGCAGCTTATATATTCTTTGTCTATAAGTAGAATCTGGATTTGCATCTCTATATTCTTCTACATACAAGAGATGCTCTCCCAGATCAGGATTATTTATTGGTACATAATGAGAAGTCAATTGGAGCCAACCCATATTATCTGCCCCTAAACTAAGAATTGGATCTCCGGCAGCTTTTCTTTCTTTTATCTGTATATCATTATTATATGCACCTGCCCATTGCTTTATTACATCTTGTATTTCTTCTGTTGGGCTAAGGACTTTTTCAGAAGAGGCTTTTTCGACATCATTACTGTTATCTACTTTTCTGCCTCCTTGGCAGGCGAGTGAAAATATTACACTTGCGAAAATTAACATTCTTAGTAGTTGCTTCATGATGTCCAATTTTTATTGTTGTTCAATGAATTTGATTTATAATGCTTTATCCGAATTGTGGCTTATAATTAAGATATACTCTACGAATTTAAGAAAATTGATTAACTTGATTAATTATTAATTATATTAACTATAATGAGTATTACCAGAAGACAATCATTAGGCCTGATAAGCACTATTCCTGCTGCTGGGATTTTATCCTCATGCTCATCATCCAAAGCACTAGCATCACCCCCTACTAAGACAACGCTAACCAAGATAGCCTACGACTTAAAGGATCCCAAAGACCAATTGCTCATTTTTGAGAAACTAAGAGGTGATATGTCTGGTGTTAAAACCTACTCATACTCAGAGGGCAGAGTATTTGGAATAAGACCAGACCAGCCTGATGATCTTAGTATGTTTGGTAAGGAGGTATTTAAATATTCTGGTTGCGGGATGAAGATCATGCGTGAAATTCCTGATGATAAAGTAGAGACTAAATCAAGAGCGTGGCTCTTATACCAAGATCCAGATACTAATGAATACTTGAGTGAAATGGTCAACCCATATACAGGAAACGCTGTCGAAGTACCAGCATTTAGAGGCGGAATTAGTGGCAGCATCATGTCAACTAAAGGCCCAGAAATAAGTGCAAACTTCAAGATGGAAAGTACGGCTATAGGAGCACCCTTAAATCTTGTCTTCAATGAAATAGGCCCAAGGATGTACGTTACAAGACATGCATTTACTAAATGGTTTGAAAGTAAATCTAAAACTTGGAGAACAGAGATGACGCTTGACACTTATGACTTTGATAAAAATCTGCTTTACGACCGTGCCCTAACAAACATACCTGCAGACTCTCATTGGACTAGTCAGACATCTTGGTTATCACTTCTCAAAATGGCAGGTACTCCTGGTCACATGATTTGGACATCAAATGGTCGAACACTTTATAATATGGAAGACTTACCAGCAGACTTTGTTGCTGCTACCAAAGCAAAACAAGCAGAAATATTTGCTGAGCCTCTCACTTGGGATTCTTAAATAATAAAATCAAGCCATGAGTAAATACAATATTAAAAGACGAAAATTTATTAAAAGAACTAGCCTGGTTTCAGTTCCTCTAGCTTTTGGCCTATACTCATGTAATCAAAATTCAGGTAGTGCTTTAGATACAGATGTAGTTATCATCGGAGCTGGTTTATCTGGTTTGAATGCTGCATTGCAACTGCAACAAAACGGGATCAAAAGTATGATCATCGAAGCTACAGATAGAGTTGGTGGAAGAGTACATACAGCTAAAGAGGAAGATATCCCGGGTCACCCAGAATTAGGCGCTAATGGCATTGGTGGTGGTTATGGAAGACTGATTACTGCAGCCAGTAAGTATGGTGTAGAAATCGGCCCTATGCGTCCGAGGACAGAACCAAGAAAAGGAGAATTACTCTACGCGATAAAAAACCAACTAATCACTAAAGAGAAGTGGCCTGATCACAAAGATAATCCATTCACCAAAGTGAGTGATAAAAAACTATCACCTACTTCTGTTCCTTGGATGCTCTACAGTGATCTCAATCCCCTACCCGAAAATGATTTAGCGGCATGGCGTGATCAACAATATGCAGATTGGGATAGATCCGTAGAATCAGTTATGAAAGAAAAAGGTTACTCCGATGAAGCTATCAAGTTAAGTGTTGGTACTAATAGTAGCTACGGAATCGATGCTAAAGACATGTCAATACTCATGTACTTTCAGATCCTCAATTTTATCAATCAACAAAGCAGCGCTAAGACAGGTAAAGGTGGCGCTGCGATAGGCGGCAACCAAAGAATACCAGAAGCAATGGCCAATGCATACAATAGTGATATCAGAAACTCTTCACCTATCAAAGCGATTCATAGTGATGAGCATGGTGTGAAAGTAACCTTAGAAAATGATAAAGAGGTAAAAGCAAAATATGCTATCGTAACACTCCCTGCCTATGCGCTACGAAATGTAAAAATGACCCCTGCTCTTCCTAAAGAGCAACAAGATGGAATCAATCTTTTAGGATATACTCCATCTACGCAGATCCACTATGTTCCAACAGAAAAGTACTGGGAAAAAGATGGACTCCCACCAAGTATGTGGACAGATGAATTGTGCGGAAGATTCATGGCTCTTAAAAATGATCTTTCGGATCCTGATAAAGTGACTAGCTGCGTTGCCTACACAAACACAGATGTAGCCGTTAAGCTAAGTAAGATGAAAGAAAGTGAAGCCATCCAAAAAGTAACCGATGCAATCTATAGAATAAGACCAAGTGCGGAAGGTGCACTCAAGCAAGTTCACTTTTGGAAATGGTCTAACAACCCATATGCTGGAGGGGCTTATGCCTATTGGAAGCCAGGCCAGATCACTAAGTATGCAAATCTTATGGGTAACCCTAACGGTAGAATTCATTTTGCAGGAGAACACACTGCAAAGTTTTTTAGAGGAATGGAAGGAGCAATGGAATCTGGAGAAAGGGCAGCATCTGAGGTTATGAAGTTGTTATAGAATACCACTATGCTGTGAGGCTAACTAAGGATATACTGTATATGTTAACCCCTTCTAAGTAAGACTTCCATTAAACTAAATTTGATATCATTTACCAAATATTTTAAATATTCGTTGAATAATAGGGGTGTTTTATTTTAATTTGTTCACAACTATTGGTCAGCAAGCCCCTCCTCCAAAGGTTTTCGGAGGTCATTCATTACAAAATGAAAATTGTCATTTTGCTGCTTTAACACCACCATTCGTATCATGAGCTGTAATAGCAGTCAAGCCACATCTTAAACCGCAGCCGACTACAAGCATATGCGTTACATAGTCCCATTGTTTTACGCTTCCTGGTGCACCCAAGTCGAATTATTTAGTCTCTGTTAATAACTTATTAATCGAGATCAGCTGCCACCCTAAACCCCAACATAAAACTTCTAAACTCTGCTCCATCTCTAGACCTAACAGCAGATCGCCCCCACGCTAAACTACTTATCCAACTGCCTCCTTTAGGGATTCTATAGATACACTCTCCCGCATCTTCTTCGAGCCATGCACTACCATCAGTTGGAGCATTTGCTAGATCTTCGTGATAACAATCATCTGTCCATTCCCATGCATTGCCGATCATGTCATGCAAGCCAAATCCATTTGGCTTAAAACTACCTACAGCCCCGGTATAGACATAACCATCATCACAAGGGAAGATTGGTCGGACTGGATATTTATGAGAGAAAGTGCGGTCACCTACATTTGCATATTGGCAAGCCTCCTCAGGTGCCGTACCCCAAAACCAAGGAGTGTCAGATCCCGCCTTAGCTGCATATTCAAATTCTACTGATGATGGGACTCTATATTTTCTGCCTGTCTTCTTACTTAACCATTTGCAATATGCATCGAAAGGAGTAAGCGAATTTTCATGATTACAAAAATTTATAGAGCCTTTAGTGTCTCTTTGATCTTGTCAAAATCTGGAAGGCTTTTCCCATCCGTAGTCTCTGCATATCTCAACATACCTTGTTTGTCAATTACGTAAGCGGATCTTTTAGAAAACCCAGTAAGACCCAAGAAATCATCTTCAAATAATGTATCAAATGCCTTACTAGCTGATCTATCAAAATCAGATGCCAAGGTAAATCCGATCTTATTTTCTTCCCCAAATTTTTGTAGTACAAATGGGGAATCTACGGATATCCCTACTATCTCTGCATCAAGATCTTTATAAGCATTCATATCATCACTTGCTACACACATCTCCTGTGTACAGACGCTCGTAAAAGCTAGAGGGAAGAATAACAGTACAACATTTTTATCCTTGTAATCACTGTTAGTTATTGGTTTCATTTCTGTAGTAACCAATTTAAAATCAGGTGCTTTTTCTCCTATATTCATATCAACTATTTTAATTTAGATTATTTGAATTTATAAATCCTGGCTCGATCAACGTCCACCCAGAAATCACTTTCCTTATATTAATTCCTAGCCTTGTAGTTTCAGGTTCTGCCCATGTATAACATATCGCTTTGCTATTAATGTCAACTTCAGACTTTGGTAAATCATAGATCGCAAGCTTCATGACCTTTAGTGTCTTTGCATAAATCAATTGTGTTAGCTCAACAGTATAATCCACACCATCTACATCTAGCTCTACATAGCCCCCTTGATCATGAATCTCTAGGTCCCTTAGAGAATAAAGCTCATCAGGCTTATTTATATCTGGAGGATACTGTATCCAACCAGAAAAATATCTACATGGCTTAAAAACGTATGGTGCGTCTTTACAATCTTCTAGCATCTCCATTCCAGAGAAATGAATATCTCCATTATCCATTTTCAAGAATCCATTTTGCATTTCCAATGATCTTCTATTTGCATCAATGGACTTCCCGTTTAATGTAACCGTATCACTATCTACTTTTAAAACATGTTCAGATATTAAGTTTTCCTTCGCTCTACCGGCATATAATTTAAGGACTACTGATTCACTATTCTCACCAGATATACATTCAAGGTGTCGATGGTGATGTCGATGGGCGGTATCTACCCTATGAATTTCTTCCTCAGTATTCTCTTGCCAATATTGCTGAAAATTATTATACTCACCTATTAGCCAATCCAATTTCATTATTGCTCTTTAGTTTCAGTCATAAGATAATCTAATAAAACATCCTGTCTTTTTTTATTCTTAAAACCTACAAAGGCCATACTTGTCCCAGGGCTAAAACTAGATGGATTTTCTAACCACGACCTTAGTGTTTCTTTATCCAAAACTATGTTCGAATTCATCAGTTCTTTCGAAATAAATCTCATCATATAAAAATCTGCTCCCTCTGTGTAAAATGGATATTCTTTTTCTCTCAACTAAAGGCCATAAACTTTTTGATCTATAGGATTTTCAAACCAAGACATATCGCCTTGATTATGTATGATCACATCCTAGTATCGTTTGTCAAGCTCGCTCCCATTGGAATGTCCTTTTTCAAAAAACCCAACTGAGCATTTATAATTAATTGCTTTCCTCATTTTGAAAGGAGTATTTATAGGATGCCCTTTGTAAAATTAATTATTGGATAACAAATAGCTTTGATCTACTCGCCAATATTTGTTGGCTGATAGCTCCACCTGCCATGGTTGCTAAAAATTTTCTTCGAGTTGATGTCATCGGAATAATTATATTTTGTTATTTAATTTTTATCTGATATCATTTCATACAAAACGATCAAGTGCCCATCAAAATCTACAAATGCTTGTTCCTTGAAAGTTAGTCCATTAGTATTTAAATCTATTTTTAATTCTGTAGTGTACAACTCTAAGGCTGCTATCTTATCCATTACACCTTCTATACCCTTTACTCTGATAACTGATGCAGTCATATGAGGGTGTCGTTCCTTAGGCAACTCTATTCCTTTGACTTCGGTGAAACCTAGAGTCCTTTCCTGATCAGGACTGTCCAAAGTACAAAAGCGAATCTTTGCTTCAGCAGGTATTTGGAAAACAGGATAAGAGTAGGAATCTTCTTCTGAGTCATTAATGTGATGTACCGTAAATCCAAGTAGGTCTCTATATATCGTTAATGATCTTTCTATGTCAGCGATGACTAGAGTTATTCGCTTATAATGTGTGCCTTCATCCATAATATAATTTTACTTTAGATTGATTCGAAAAATTCAAACCACGCACCATTGGGACTAATGACTGAAAACAACTTCACTTTCCCATATGGTTCTATATGTTGTTCTTTGATCGATGTATTGATCTCACAACCATTCTGAGTTATTTGATCCATGTAATCTTCTACTCCCTTCACTTCCACTCTGTAAAGCATGAATCCCTTATTAGGAGGTTTTGCCTTTTTAGAAAAGTCTTTGCCTGTTGCACCATCAAATTCTATTATTTGAAAGTCAACATCCTTTCCTCCGTGAATCGAAAGAATCACAGCTCTGCATGTCACCTTATCTGCGAGATTAAATGGAAGCCCAAACATGTTCTCTTGAGGCTTATCCTTTACAACAGCATATTCTGTGAGCACTGTGCAGCCTAGTTTATTTACATAAAAAGATTTTGCAACCTCAAGATTCTCCACTGTAATAGAAGTCTTGTAAACATGCGTTGGTAAATTTATAGGCGCTTTGAGTTCCATGGGCGGTTCGAGTCTATGCGTAAAAGCCACTATGACATCATCATAACCCCGCATCAAAATATCATAAAGCTTAAATGGACCCATAACCTGCAACATAGGATCGCTCAGCCCATGCCATCCCATCTCTCTCAGTTTTTCAAAATTCTCCGCAACTTCATGAACTCTGAGATTGATATCCATAATACCACCTACATCCCAAGGTTGCTGTGATGATCTTATCATCTCTTGCTGCACACCTTGAAATTGCATCAACCTCAATTGACCAGAAGGATAATGATCAGATTGAATAAGGACTTCTTCTGCAGATGCTTCTGCTGGCAGATCCCACCCTGAAAGAACAGATTTATCAGTTTTATATTTACCTACTCGATTCCAACCTCCATAGCCTTCAAAAAAATCTATTGCCCTCTCCAGGTTACCCGTGCAATAGATAACCTCCCTAATATTTATAATCTCAAATTTCGCCATTCCAAATAAAGTTAACTATATTAATTGTTAATATAGTTAATTAAATATTGATTGCATGGAAAAAGGCACTTCTCATTTTTCTGGCACAGCCCTTGCCGCAACAGTTATTACCAATTGTTGGGGTCAAAGTCTCAGATTCTATACTGATGCTCTTGGCTACCAAATTGTCGATGAAGGCGAATTATCTGGTGCCCAAAAAAAAGTCTTTGGTAATCATTTAGGAAAGTATGTTTTACTGGGACAAGACAGAGGTTCCGTGGTAAGACTCATTGAATCAAACCTCAAGGATGCCTTGCCGAATAGATTACAAGCAAGGCCATGGGATCCTGGTATGTGCGTAATGGAAATAGGCGTTGCGGATGTGGAATCGGTATACCTCAGTGTTATCAGAAACAGGTTTGGTGTTTTAGCTCCTCCTGTTAAGTTCTCTGTTACTGGACCTGAGCCTCTAGGTTTTGTAGAGATGTATCCAGTAGCGATCCTGGCTCCTGCTGGCGAACAACTCTTCTTAACGCAAATCACGAAACGAGAAGGCGGCATTCCTCTCTGGGAACAACGAAAAGATATTAATGTATTTCCTCTCGGTAATGTAGTATTGTCCATGGAAGATCGATCAACACAGAAGTTTTATGCTGATGTATTCAACTTGTATCCTGAGACAGACCTAGTCCTAAAGCAGGATGATGCAGCATTTATCATGGGAGGCCCTCCAGGAATGGCATTCGATATGTGTCTGATGGGGAATGGTAATTACAAATCAGGAATGGAGCAACATATTTACAAAGAGCATAATCCAGATGTAGACTTTAATGTATTTCCATGTGATTTCACTAAGACCGGTTTAGCCTCTGCGTGTTGGCAAGGTCATGATATAGATGGATTAGCAGATAAGATCACTGCTCATGGTGGTGAGATTGTTTCTGATGTTTTGCTTCCGATTCGAGGAAATTCTGCACCTGTTGGTATTGTATATCGTGGGCTAGTTGGGGAGATTGTTGAATTGGTCAGCTGATATATTATCATATTATTTAATCGTATTGATATTTCCCTAGGAATAATAATGGAATGGCACCCATTACAAATGCAAACATGGCGTACCCAAAAATAGTGGTATAACTTCCTGTCATTGCATATGACTTTCCAAAGATCCAAGGACCGAATCCAGCACCTATTGCAAAGAAGCCATACAAGGTTCCATAAATCGCTGAATAGTTTTTCATTCCAAAATATTTGGAAACTAAGAATGCCATCAAATCATATTCAACACCAGCAGATAGTCCTATGATTGCAACGGCACATAATGCCATTGTGTAAGTTAGCTCAGGCTGCATGAAAATATAGCAAGCTAATATTGGAACAATGAATATGCAGAATGCCACACCTGGAGCCCATAATTTGTCGAGAAGATATCCTCCGACCAACCTTCCAACTATTACAGCGATTCCAACTACACTTGCAATAGCAACCGCATCAGAAGTGCCAAATCCCTTAGTATCTAATATCTTCTCAAAATTTGGGATAGGGCCACCGATTGCAAAGGAAATAGGAATGAATGAAAAAGCAAGTATCCAAAACCTATAATCACGTAGCGCTCTTTTCAAATCATGACCGACTTGATCTTCAACTTTTATTTCTTTTAGGTATGGCAACTCTTCTCTCATTCGAGTTACTCTATCTTGCACCTTAGGGTCATCAGTATCCCTAAACAAAAAGAACGCAATAGGCAATGCAATCAATAGTGGTAGTAGCGCTAAGGCTATATAAGCCGTCCGCCAACCATAATTTTCTATAAAGTAAGAGGCATATAATTTTGCAAACGCTCCGAACAATCCTGTACCAAGTAATGACAAACCTAGTGCAAGCCCCCTTTTCTTTACAAACCATTTGTTAACTGCCTTCGTCCATGTAATTGGTAATGTACCTGAACCAAATAGAGCCAATAATATCCAAAGACCCAAATAGACCGTCTGGGAACCATTGTTGAGTGCAAATGCCATAAAAGACATACTGAAAGTAAAAACAGAAATGAGCACCATCTTTCTGACTCCTATCTTATCAGTAATAAACCCGATCAAAGGACTTGTAAATAATGCCGTCAATGAAAATAAACTTAAAGCAAACATGATCTGATCTACTCTCCAACCAAACTCCTCCATAAAAGGAGCTACAAATACTCCAATAGTATAAAATGGCAAAGGAGACATACCTAACCCAATTCCCAAACCTGAAGACAATACTACTGGCCAACCAAACTTAAATTCCTTTAATCCTGACATATGATATTATTCTTTTAAAGCTAACTATTAATAATCAAATTGTGATCTCAATAACAATCATTGATATTCCATCTAGTAAATTATAGGTTCTCCTTCTGAGACCTTCACGATACTTTTTCCTTTGTTATCCCCATTAAACATTCCAATCAAAGCACCTGGCATTTTATCAAACCCTTCTTTCATATCCACTATCACTTTTAATTGTTTATTCTTGATCAAAGTAGCGATCGCTGCTTCTGCTTCATCAAATTCATCCGCATGATAATACACGAAGAAGCCCCTCAAGTCTGCTGCCTTCATCCTTAGGTTTCCATAATTCTTTGGGCCAAATGCTTCTTTCCTAGTGTACTCTGATATACCCCCACACAAGACTACCCGAGCAAACTTTTTTAAATGATTGAGCGCAGCATCTAATATCTCTCCACCTACATTATCAAAATATACATCAAATCCATCGGGAAACAATTCTGAAATTCTTTCTTCTACATTTTCATTTTTATAATCAATAGTATGATCTGCTCCTAGCTCCTTTACAATTTTACATTTCTCAACTCCACCAGCTATCCCTATGATTGGATGACAGCCTTTTGCTTTTGCTATCTGCACTACTAATGAACCCACTCCTCCTGCTGCTCCTGAGACCAATACGGCATCTCCTTTCTTAGGTTCTCCTCGGCTCATAAAACCACAGTATGCAGAGTAACCTGTCATCCCTAAGGCGGATAAGCCATAATGGATCGGCAAGCCTCTGGCCGACATCTTCTTTAACTTTTCTTCAGGGGTGCTTCTTGACAACTTGTAAGTCTGCCAACCGATCTGGCCTTGTACAAAATCTCCTACTCTAAATTCAGGATGTTTAGATGCAATAACTTCTGCAACGCCTCGTCCATGTATGACATCACCAATTTTTAGTATTTTCTCTGTAGAGTAGCCACCTCCATCAGCCATCATGTACATTCTCATCACTGGTGCAATATTGAGGTAATGGGTCTTTAGCAAGATCTGCCCCTCTTTAGGCCTGGTGACTTTTATCTCTTGATATTTAAAATTCTCCTGTTCTACATCGCGTACAGGTCTTGTATTTAAAATCCACTGTTTATTTATCAACTTATCAATCTCCATTGATCTCTAATCTTTTCTTGATGGGTGATCGCTTACTTCCATATATATCCCATTAGGGTCAAAGAAAGAGACTGTCCGTAAATGTATCGAACTACCATCTGAAGGGCCAGGTACATGCCAGTCAACAGGTGCTGAGACGATATTTGCTCCAGCATCCATTGCTCGCTGGTGTACTCCTTCTATATCTTTTGATTCGATGACAAGTATCGTTTCACCTATACCGACACTAGTCCTATTTTGTTTGATCGTAGTATCAAATGGAGGCTCTAGATATTGAAGTAATCCTAACTTTCCTAATTTGGGATCTTGAGCTTGCAGTATAATTAGGTGGACTTTAGCCTTGTCTTCTGCTCCGCTCGGGGGGAATCTATAGTCTGCTTCGAGGACATTATCATACCAGACTTTCCACCCAAAAACAGATGTATAAAACGCTGCTGATTGTCTAGCATCATTTACGATAAAAGTAGTCCTCTTGAATATCCCAATGTCCATTTTCTTAATCTCTTGATGATCTTAAATTGTTAACTTAATTAACAATTAACTAATTTAACTATTTATTCTTATAAGAGGAATTAATCTAGCCTTTAGAATGGAACTAGTCTATACTTACTATAACCTTACCACAACTTTTTCCTTGTAATAAATATCTAGAGGCGTCCAATATGGATGTGATACCACTAAATGAAGTCTCATCAACCTTAATCTTAAGTTTACCTTCAGCATACCATTTGAATAATTTTTCTCGTGCCACTGGATGTTCCTCCTTATATAGATGATTCATAAAACACCTAACAGATGCTCCTTTCCAATAAATAGATTCATAGACTCTAGGTTGGGAGACTATTTCGAATTGATCATCTCCAAGCTCACTAGCCGCACCAACGACAATTAGCCTTCCTTTGGGTGCTATATTTTGTAGAAAAAGATCAAACATGATTCTTCCTACAGAGTCAATGGCTACATCTATTTTGTCCTTATATTTTGTATTTATGATTTCTGCTAGAGGCTCATTTTTGTAGTCTATGATTTGATCACAGCAGTCCAGACTCTCTAATAGTTCTTTTTTCTTAGGTCCGCCACAGATAGCTACGACCTTGCAACCTTTCATTTTACAGAGTTGTACTAGGATATGACCTAAGCCGCCAGCTGCTGCTGATATGACGACGGTCTCACCAGGTACTAACTCCCCTAACTTCTCCAGAGCCAGTAATGCTGAAACACCTGTAGGACTCAAAGTCAAATATTCTGCTGTTGCCTCAGGAAATATTATACCTTCTTTCTCATCAACACATTGGTATTCTTGATAGGCAGTACCTACCCTCACAGTGCCCACATGATCCCCTACCTTAAACATACTAACTCCCTCTCCCACTTCGATCACCTCGCCTACTGCTTCTACTCCAAAAACATAAGGAAACTTAACATCGATATATGGCACTGCCCCACGATATAATTCTCTATCATAAAGAGCATTAATCCCTATGTACTTACTCTTTATCAAGACTTGCCCAGGTTTTGGAGCATCGATCTTTGAGCTTATAAATTCAGTTGCTTCTTCTATCTTCTCGCTAAAAGCCTTTATCACAAATTGTCTATTGATAGCCTCCATTTTGTTACTTTTTTATCTCCAACTTAAAATAAGCAATGATCTTATTTCTCAGCCAAATCGAATACGAAAATAAATTTTGCAATCCCTATTAAATTGATAGCTCCCGTCGCAGCCCTTGTACCGCAAAGAGTTGCAACACTACCTCGCACCATTTCTACTCTGCCAATAATTGAGATCATTTCCAAATGTAGCATCAGGTACCATCTCAGGACCCGCAAATATCCTTACCCCATCTATCATCAAAGAGGTGTAGACCAACTCATTATTGATTGGTCAATTAAAAAATTAATTGTTTTGACTATACCAGTCATATAACAGAGACTGAAGCTGTAATGCTTCTATGTCAATTTCTTTGGACTGTTCTTTATCAGAAAGAAATTCTCTATCTCTCAATTGATGCCATGCTTTAATTAGATATATGCCCTCTGGAGTTGGGATTGGTGGCTTACCTAACATGACTTTACTTTCTTTACTATCCGGTGTTGCATCACATCTTTGAGCAATTTGATCTTTATTATATATTGCGCTAGAAGTGAATACTTCTTTAATATGCGCAGCCATTTCTTCGGATCTAGCGCTACGATCTTTTGATATCTCTAGTCCTTTACAATTATCAGGTAACGTATAATCGAAAAGGCGATCTGTATATGATTTTAATATCGAGCCTTGCCATCTGAAGATCGTAGTTGGTACCTGAAGCGCTTGGATGTAATCGACCTTCTCATGATTAAAAGCCGCTTTATATGCAATGTCATAATCACCTCCAGCTTGTAAGTAATCCATAACGATTCCATGTAAAACTTCTGGTGGAGGTACAGGGCCATTAAGTTTATGCGCTTCATCCTTAAAACACCAAGGAAAGTATCTAAATAAACTGTCGACTATATCCCATAGTTTGACCAGATGCTGTCCATCCAATGTAGGTGTGAGATCAGGGAAATAGTTGCTTAATATAGCAGTCCTTTCTTCATCCGTAAAATGCGCCGTGTTATCTAAAAAGAGAAATGAAACATCCTTTGGATACTCTAAACCATACCTAATAGCCAATTGTGCTCCTGTTGCACTTCCATAAATAGCGAAAGATTTTAAGCCTAGATCATCAAATAGTTTTTTGAATGCAGCAACAAAATCCTTCATGGAAGGTTGCTTTGTTATAAGCTTATCTGATTTTCCATAACCGGGCGTATCTGGGCAAATAACCGTGAAACATTTAGACAAGATACTTGCTAAAGGATGCATCATCCTAGAACTATTAGGGGAAGGGTGAAACAGAACAATAGCTGGGCCTTGACCATAAACTTTGAAGTTTATGGATAACGTATTATCATTTGTGCATTCTAAAAACATAACTTATATTCTAATGAAAATTAGTTAATTTAATTAACTATTAATATTATTAACTATATTTTTTTACATTTACCCTGAACCGTATAAAATGAACAATAGTTAAAATGATAAACAAAACAGCACAATTGGCAGCTCGTCCAGAAGGAATGGTCAAGGCGTCGGATTTTAATATTTCTGATGAAGAAGTAGGAGAAATCAAAGAAGGAGAAATATTGGTTGCTATCAAGTATCTAAGCCTTGACCCAGCCCTTAGAGGTTGGATGAATGAGGGCACGACCTATATAAGAGGAGTAGAAATAGGTGCTGTCATGAGATGCTTTGCCGCAGGAGAAATTGTTAGATCCAAAAACGAATCATTTGCCGTCGGCGAGCATGTCTCTGGTCTATTAGGAGCGCAAGCATATGCCGTATCAGATGGTAAAGGACTTACAAAGTGTGATCTCAGTAAAGGGCCATTAACGTGGCACTTAGGTGTATTGGGTATGCCAGGGATGACTGCCTATTTTGGATTGCTAGAGAAAGGTAAGCCTCAAGCAGGAGAAACAGTGTTTGTATCTGGCGCAGCAGGAATAGTCGGGTCTACTGTAGGTCAGATCGCAAAGATCAAAGGATGCAAAGTGATAGGTACCGCTGGAACAGCAGCAAAATGTAAGTATTTAGTAGAGGACTGCGGTTTTGATGCAGCAATAAATTATAAGGAAGAAGATGTCTCAGAAGCCCTATCAAAACATGCTCCTGATGGCGTGCATGTGTTCTATGATAATGTAGGGGGACCATTACTCGATACTGCCCTACTGCATCTAGGTAGAGGTGCAAGGGTTGTTATCTGTGGTGCTATTTCTCAGTATAACAAGAAACCATTCTATGGACCATCTAATTATATGAAGATAGTAACAGCTAGAGGCTATATCAATGGAATCATTGTCTTTGATTATATCAGTGAATATCCAAGAGCAATCGATGATATCTCCTCATGGCTCAAAGAAGGCAAGATGAAAACTAAAGAGCATGTAGTAGAAGGAATCGAAAAATTTCCAGAAGCAATTACTATGTTATTCACAGGAAAGAACTTTGGCAAACTCTTGTTAAAAGTATAAGTCATACCTAATCATCATTAATATCGATAATCAATCAGCATATGAAACTTCTATTAATGGGAATCTCCCAGACACTGGCATCAGTGGCTTATACGAAGTTTGTTATGCTACTAATGATCTGAAATTTGCAAAAAAATATTTTGCTGAATTTGGTTTTCATGAAGTTGAATCTAGTTCTCTATCAGCAGGCGAAGCAAAAATTCTTTATGGATATGAATCAAAGTTAATTTCTTATCGACTACAAAATGGAAAGGTAGACAGCCATGGATTATTAAGATTACTAGTATGGGACAAGCTAGAAAACGAAGGGGTAGGAAATGTACCGCCAAGATCTATAGGCCAGCGCATTGCAGTCATGAAATGCCAAGATATTTTTAGGCTTAAAGACATCTATGACAATGCCTCAGAAGATGCTACTGAATGGAATATCACAGAACCTATTGCCGATGATCTTTTTAACCTTAATAATAATGATAAAGATTTTTTTAAACGACCCGTTATAGTTAGGGAAAATGCGGTTTATGGCAGATTTTTTAACCACATATTTTTTCAACGATATGGTTATCATATAGAGGGGTATGGAACAGTAGACACTGATACTAACTTACAGACTAGTGAGTTTACGCACCATGATTTTTTTATCAACGCAAAAAGCTTAGAAGAAGTTAGTTACCTCTCCACGGCATTGGGACTTAAAGCAGAGGATATACCTAAAATAGATAGTGAAGAGCAGAAAGGACCTAAAGCTGTATTTCAAATGAAGCCAGGTGAAGGACATTGGTATCAAGGTTTTGTTTCACCAAATAACATTTGCGGGAAACTTAAAATTTTTATCCCTACCGAATCCACACCAGATTACTCTGATAAACAAAAAATTGGAGCCCAAGGTATTACTTTGCACTCATTCTATACATCAAAACTAAATATCATCTATGACCTAGTTAAACAACATAATTTGTCTCCTACACCAATATTAAAAAACGAATTTAATGAACAATGTTTTAACTTTACGGGACCAGCAGGGTGTAGCTGGCAGATAATACAAAAGGAAGATTTTAAACATGTGCCCAAGAAAGAATTAGAGTTTACGATCACGAAAAATTAGCAAATGATTGAAAAATGTTTAGAAACGACTATCCTATTAGGGATTTATGAAACTGGTATAAAGCTAGTAAGTAAAAATTTAGAATTCGTTCAGAAGGCAGGATTATCAAACCAACAGTGGGTCATATTAATACATCTTGCAAAAGACCCTAATCTACCCTACCTCATCAGAGAAAAACACGATAAACCTATGATGGCGTCAGAATTAGCTGAATCTCTCGGTGTCACTAGAGCCAACATAACTAATCTAATCTCAGTTTTGATGGACAAAAAACTAATCAAGCAAATAGAAGATAAATCAGATCGGCGTATCAAAAGACTTGTCCTTACGCCTAAAGCAGAACAGCTAATCACAGGAATGAATTCAGAAAGAATGAAATCTAATAAAGAACATCTAAAAGGACTAAGCATGGAAGAAAAGAAACAGTTTCTTTCTCTCCTACAAAAAATCACCCATAATATAATGAACGATAAAACAGTCCATGCCTAAGGTAATAGATTACATGGCACTAGCGATGCAAACACCTTGCTACGCTGTCAATAAATATCCTGATCGCACCTCTGCCAGGGCAGCTATGGGGGAGACTATTTCTAGAATAGATCGACAAATATTTGGCGCTAAAAAATTTATTGGAGAACATATAAGGTTGGTAGTTTTGCCAGAATATTTTTTAACTGGTTTCCCAACCAGAGAAAGTATACCTGAGTGGCTTGATAAAGCTTGCCTTACTAAAGACGATCCTTTCTTCGAAAAACTTGGAGCGATCTGCCAACGAGATGATATTTTTTTATCTGGCAATTATTATGAGTTAGACCCTAACTTTCCTGACTTCTATTTTCAGTCATCCTTCATATTAGATAATAAGGGGACAATGATCCTCAACTATCGAAGGCTTAACTCTATGTACTCCCCGACTCCTCATGATGTATTAGATAAGTATATCAAACTATATGGATATGAAAGTCTTTTCCCCGTAGTAGATACTGAGCTAGGACGATTAGCTTGTGTAGCTTCAGAAGAAATACTTTACCCTGAAGTCAGTAGATGTCTGATGATGAGAGGAGCAGAAGTAATACTACACTCATCATCTGAAGTATCGAGTGCCCTTCCATCGAAAAAGAATATTGCTAAACAAGCAAGAGCAATTGAAAATATGGCCTATGTAATTTCTGCAAACTCAGCAGGCATGGTCGATAGCTTAGTGTTGCCAAATAGCACAGATAGTCATTCTCAGATCGTACACTATGAAGGCCACATGCTTTGTGAAGCCTTGCCTGGTGAAAGCGTAGTTGCCAACGCAAATATTCACATTGAATCATTGCGTACTTATCGATCTAGAGTATCTATGAAAAACTATATCGCTCGACAGCGCTTTGAGTTGTATGCCGATAGCTATGCAAACCACTCCTTCTATCCTGCTAATCAATTTAAAAATAAAATCTTGCCCAAGTCAGCATTTACTAATATTCAAAAAGAGACCATTGATAAGCTTAAGAGTAGTGAGATTATTTGATATGCTAATTTTTAGATGCTATAATTCTTTGATGAGCTGACCTACCGATTACTGAATACTGTAAATTATTCTACCACTAACAAATCTACATCATTAGCAAACTCTAATGGACCATCAACGCTACCTAAGTTATTTTTCTTCTAGCACTAACAATGGAAAATTGATCTTGAATTTTTTCTTCTCGACAACATTACTTTTCAAGAAATTATTGAAGAAGCCTTTTTTCTTCCTGATCATTGCAAGGATGTCAAACTTGTTTTCCTCTAGATACTTTATCGTGTCTTCGTACAGGTTTTCGCCTTGTGCATTGTCAATACTTACTGGTTCGAGTTTTTTTATGCTATCACCAATTTGACTCTTTTTGCCTTTTTCTTTCTTTAGGAATGTGAGTACTGATAGATCTGCTTCCGATAGCTCAAGGAGTTTCCTGAGCGGCCTTAGCATTGACTTATTGATGTCTTTGTGGTTCTTGACCGCTAACAACACACTATTGATCGGCGCGAATCTAGCGGTACTGGGAATGACCAAGACCGGGATATTCGTTTGTCTGATAAGCTTACCTGATACGCTGCCTAAAAATAGATCAGCAGAATCATATTCTTCCTTAGCGCTGACGACCAAGATATCTGCTTTATTTCTTTTCATTGATTTCTTGATCGACTTGATCGGCTCACCAAATCCAATAATTGCTTCTATAGGCTCTAATTTTTCGATAGGGTACTCCCCTACTAATCTTTCTTTGAGATTGGCCATCTCCTTGACTGCATCATCATGCAATCTCTTGTCTATAGACAAGAGCATACCTGCTGACTTAGGAGATTTATAGTAGTGTATGATTCTTACGGCTGTATCTGTCGCCAATCCCAGATCTATCGCATACTTGACCGTATTGTAGCAATTTTCTGAAAAATAGGTGTATACCAGTATCTTTTGCATCTTATGATTTGATTTGCAAAAATATTACTAAAAAACAAAAGGAGCTACCAATCGGCAACTCCTTTAAATATTTTCAAAATTGTGTTTTCAACCTAGAATCCGAATCCTCCACCACCCATCTGGCCCATCATATCCATCAATTCTTGGAAAGTCATCTCTTTATATCCTCCTGTGTCCAACTCAAATACTGATGCATCTACGGTTTTATCAAATTTAGTGGTAGTAATAGTCATCATACCTCCACCCATTCCTATAGAAAGCTCCATTGGGAAACCTTCAAAATTCTTAGTGTCTATTTGCATGATATTAGCACCCGCTTTGATTTCTTTTGTTATATATCCTGACATCTCCATTCCTTCAGCACCTTCTTTAGGTTCTATTTTCATCTTGTAGCATTTCATCCCTAGGATATCTTTAGTGTCAGATTCATCATAGGTTATGTTTACATTCTCCCACATTTCTTGTCCAGATTCTGCTTGCTTTTCTGCATCTTCTTTTGTCATTGGGATATACATCTTATTACCCATCATATCCATTAATAACTTACTACCGCCTTCTTTTAGCACCAGTGTAGTAGTCTTGATCATTCCTCCCATCATATCCGTAGTCGTCAGTGTATTCTTATCATCGAAGTGGACATTCATTTCTGTACCTTTCATCATCTGTAGTTGCTGCTCCATAGCTGGATCGTCCGAGGTAACTTCTGTCATTTCCATCGTTATGTGTCCTTCTGATATTACTTCCTGAGCATTGACAGATAAAAATCCTACAACTAGTAATAGACATGTTAATATTTGCTTCATTTTTTACGCTTGTTTTATTAAATAATCAATTAGAAGACGTGTCGTATTTATAATTTGTTATCATCCTAATTACTTTTATATAAAGGAAGTTAGGCGATAATGGTTTCAGTATAAGCACTTTATCGATAAAATGCTAGGTATAGACTATCAATACGACCATTCATCTATAAACTTCCTGAATATCTTACACAGATTCAAAGCATCTGAAATAGCCCGATGCTGGACTCCGGTAAACTCAAAACCCTCTCTTGTAAGCGTAGTTTTGAGCCCAGTATATTTATTCATATTCTTGATACCGTGATATTGATTCTTAAGATTAGTATATACCTCTAACCAATCTTCCTCCATTTTATGTAGATCGCAATCGTTTCTTAGAAATTGGATATCAAAATCTCCCCAAGAACACAGTATATAATCCTCATTATCATAGAACCCCATCCACTCCATAAAGTCCTCGGCTACACTCGGAAATTTGCTTGCACTATCTACTTGATCCTGAGTGATGGAGGTCAGCTTAGTACAGAAGGATGATAGTTTTGGGTTGGTCGTAGGCTTAACGAATCTGCTGAACTTGCCCAATTCCTCTCCTAATTCGTTGAGCTTATACGCTCCTATTTCAATAATTTCGTTAGAGCCCTTGGGAGGTCTACCTCTCCAACAAGTGGCTTCCAGATCATAAATAATAAAATTCACCTATACTTTTTCTTTACTTCGCGATTCTGAATTTGCTAAGTTATTAAGCGAATCTTTGTCCAGCTTAATGTTGTAATCGTCTAGTCTATTGTGATAAAAATAAAGCAGTCTAAAATCCTCTGATACCAAGGTAGCGTTTTTGCGCTTAACCAATGGTCTTCGAGCATGATATACGCCAAGGTTTTTTAGTGCATCACTGATAAGTTCTTCACTAGGAAGATGTATCTGCTCTGATAGTTTGATCTCGCCATTAGCCTCTTTGTCTGCAAGCACGCTTTTGAGCTGATCTACTATCTCAACCGCCGTAGGCATATCTATCTGCATAGTATCCAGCGGAAGACTCAAGAGTGTAAACAAGTCATCTTGAGGCCGGGATAATTCAAAATATTTGAAAATACCAAAGGCTAATAAGTGGCTTGAAAGTATGATGCTTTCTGACAAATAACTCTTCTTAATATTATCCCCAAGTATCTTTGTATACACACGCTCTCTTTGCAGATCTTCTACGAACTTACCGTTGAACTTGAAGTAGTCTCTGATATCAAGTTTTTTACCTTTCTCATCAAAACTTTCTCCCGTAGCATTAACTTGATTACCAAAAACATCCATTGGTTTTCCTAGACTAAAAATAACCTCTGATTCTGTTTTGAATAAATGTTTAATAAATCTAGCTATGGTCTTAAAGCCGAGTCCACTTCCTCCTGGTTTGAGATACTTTTCTTTACCCTTGGCTCTAAGGTGATGATCTATTAGTTGTTTTGCTTCTAGCACAAAGTGATAGCTGATCACCAGTGGCACTACGAATATCTTCTTCTCCTCTTCTTCTACACAATGAATACGCTGAGCTTCTATCAATGTACTCAGCAAGCCCAACTTTAGCTTAGTCTCTAATCCCCCACTTCGAGATCTAGTACCTCCTGGGAAGAAAATACTATTGACACCTCTCTTAAGTGATAAGGTCGAGAAAGTATTTAATGACTCGAGATATATCTTATTCTTCTTTCGCCTATCTACCTTATAAGCACCTAGCCTATTCATAAAATAAGCCATGAGCTCTATATCAAACAGATTGAGCCCAGCACCATAGGTAAAAGCTGGTATTCCTAATTTTGAATCTATCATGTAGCCTACCATTATCGAATCCAGATTACTATGGTGGGTCGGTACCATGACTATCGTACCTATTTTGGATAATTCTCGTACTTCTTTTATGGCCCCTTTGGTGAGTAGTTTACTCCAGAGTTGCTTACGATTACCCCATGGTCTTCGGTAGCCAGATTTATATACTTTATTGAATAATCTCTTGAAGAATCCAAAGAGAAATATACGGGCAAACCGATAAGTCTTAGGATTAAAATTTCCACAGATCTCAGAGGAATACCGATTGATTATTTTTTTGAGGATAACAAGATTCTGCTCTTCTTTATTCGGCGATAAGCTATTATCCTTAAATTCTTTTTCAAACTTACTCCAGTATTCTTTTTCGTCTCTAGGATCTACTTTCCACGGAGATACTTTGACCCTAATCTTCTCTTTGTATATCGTCGAGGCTATGATCTCTTCTACTGTATGATCCTTGGTTTCGAGTATCTTCTTAAGGGTATGCGCATTCATTTCTTCTATGAATGACTCCTTGTTTTCACTAAATCTAGAAATGGGCCATCTCTCGATCTCGGGTATAATATGTGGATGGTCTGTAGACATTAGTTAAGTATGTAATGTATCACTTATTACCATTTATATCCTCAATAAAATCCAAAATATGGTCTCTACCCTGCTTCTTCCGTGAGGAGGTGACAAATTGCTCAGGTAATTCTTCCCATGTTTCTAATAATCCATTTTTGATATTAATGATATTTTCATGTTTCGCATCTCCTTTGAGCTTGTCGACCTTGGTATAAACGATCACGAAGGGTATTTGATTAGCGCCTAGCCAGTTAGCAAAATCTATATCTACAGGCTGCAAAGGAATCCTAGAATCGATCAATAAGAATGTACATCTTAGGTTCTCTCGATTTCCTAGGTAGTTCTTGATCATTTTTTCTAAGCTCGCCCTATGTTTCTTAGACAATTGAGCATATCCATAACCTGGCAAATCCACTAAGCTCCATGCTTCATTGATATCAAAAAAATTGATCATCTGCGTCTTTCCAGGGGTATTGGACACCTTTGCAATGTTTTTGCGACCTAAGATCATGTTGATCAAAGAGGATTTGCCTACGTTGGATCTACCAATAAAACTGTATTCTGGAAGCTTAGAATCAGGGCATTTGGATATCCTAGGGAAACTACCTACAAACTTAGCTTGCTTAATTATCATATTGGGGCACTCTTTTTGATATTATAGGTATATCTAATATGTGTTAGTTAAACCCTAGTTAAATTCAATTAAACCAAATGCTAAGGTCAATAAAGCCCCGTTATAAAGCAATTAACTCACCAGATTCAAATAAAAAAAACCATGAATAGAACAACTTTGTTATTTCTCCTCCTTCTGGGATTCTGTATATCTAGTCATGCTCAAGTAGAGCTGGCGCTGAAAGGAGGTATTCACTCTATTGATCTGTCTACGGATATGGTTACTAATACTAATGGTAACTCTGAAATGAATTTCAAGGATTCTAAATTTGGTTACCACTTTGGACTTCATCCACGAATCGCAGTCCTTGGGATTTTTGTGGAGCCAGGTTTGACCTTCAATAGCTCTTCAGTGGATTATACGCTGAATGATAACGCTCCTGATAATATCATAAACGAAACTTATAAGGACATAGGGATACCTGTCATGGTGGGTATAGGTTCTGGATTTGTGAGCATATTCGGCGGTCCTGTATTGCATTATCAGATAGATAAGTTCAATGACATCTGGAGTAAGGACAAACTAGAAGAAGCCACTATGGGCTATCAAGCTGGTCTAGGTGTGAAGCTATGGAGACTCAGAGGAGAAGTTAAGTATGAAGGAAACCTATCGAGTGTAAGTAATAGTGTAGATATCGCAGATCATACCGTAAACTTTGGTAAGCGCGCATCTAGAATAATGTTTACCGTAGGTCTCATATTATGAAAATGAGTTATATGTGGCACGGTACTTGTATATAATATAATGATTCTGAAAAGAATCCAACTGTTAAAACCAACAAATAAAAGCTCTGAAGAAATTCAGGGCTTTTTTAGTTTTTGGCTTATTCCCAATATGAGACTAGGTTTTAATCTTTGATCGAAGAAAGCACACAATTGTATTTCCCACCATCTTTTGATTTTGATCCTTTGTAGTCACCTACTCAATAGAACCAATATTTTATATTTAAAGCTATTTGGAGTAACCCAGTTTTAGCCTTAATAATCAGACATATAAGGTCATATAGTCGATTTTTATATACATTTGCGCTTGTACATCAATAAGTAAATGGTTCTATTAATAGTTTTCTTTCTTATTTCAATCATATTTTCATTTTTGTGTTCCGTTTGGGAAGCGGTTTTACTGAGTATAACCAGAACTTACGTAGAAGTAGAATTGCAAAAAGGCACTAAGACTGGGAAGTTATTAAGTGAATTCAAAGCTAATATTGATAGACCCTTAGCGGCAATACTGACACTTAATACAGTAGCTCACACTGTAGGTGCTATAGGCGTAGGAGCCGCCGCAACTAAAGAATGGCCAAATCACCCAATGTCTACCTTGGTCGTACCTATAGTAATGACCTTAGCGATATTGATATTATCGGAGATCATTCCTAAAACCTTAGGTGCTAACTATTGGAAGTCATTAGCTGGATTTACTACTAAGAGCATAAGCTTCATTATAACAGCTCTCTTTCCCCTTGTGTGGGTAAGCCAGTGGATCACTAAAGGTCTAAAAAAAGATAAAAACAAAAGCGTACTCAGTAGGTCAGATTTTGCTACTATGGCCAAGATGGCAAGGACCTCTGGCGTCATGCAAAATCAAGAATCAAGGATCGTAGAGAACCTAATGAAATTTAACAGGATAGAAGCTAAGGATATCATGACTCCACGTACAGTCATGAAATCTGCAAAGGAAGAAACGACCATCGAAGCTTTCTTTGAAGAAAATCAAGAGCTTAGATTTTCTAGGATTCCTGTTTATAGTGAAACGAAAGATAATATCACTGGCTTCTTCTTAAAGGACGACCTCCTTACTGCTCTAATAAAAAAGCACGGGGATGATACCCTTAGGACTATCAAGCGAGACATATTAGTCGTGAATGAGAATATGCTCATCCTTAATCTCTTCGATCAGCTCATGGAGAAGAAAAATCATATCGCGTTAGTAGTAGACGAATATGGAGGTACAGCAGGTCTAGTTACTATGGAAGATGTCATAGAGACCTTACTAGGTATGGAGATCGTTGATGAATTTGATAATGCAGAGGATATGCAAGCATTTGCTCGTAAGAAATGGGAAGAAAGAGCTAAGGGGCTTGGGCTTATTGAGCCTATTAAGACGGATTCTTAGTTTCGAAATTATCCTAGCTCAGTTTTGGAATTATGCATAGTACATGTCTCTTAAAGAAAAGTGATTAACACGATTTTCAGTTCAAAGTGCCTTACCGATTTTCTTCGGTAATCAATTCTAATAACGCTACTTTTTAGATGGAGTTATAGATTAAGCTACAGTCTCAAAGTAAGGCTGATGATCATAATTCCTAAGATCTACAGGACTCACACCTGATACACCTTGCTCTTGCATATACACTCCGTAGATCACATCCATCTCTGCCATCGTCAGCTTGTTGTGAGTTACCACTATGAACTGTGACTGCTTAGAGAACTTTTTGATGATCTTATTAAACTTATGGACATTACTATCATCTAGTGGTGCATCTACCTCATCAAATACACAAAACGGCGCTGGCTTCAAAAGATATAGTGCGAAAAGCAAAGCTGTAGCAGTCAAGGTCTTCTCTCCCCCAGATAGCTGACTGATCGTTTTCGGTCGCTTACCTTTTGGCTTCGCAATGACCTCTATCTTGGCATCCATAGGGGTGCTACCACTCATGAGTACTAGATCGCAATCATCTTCTTCTGAGAAGAGACTTCTAAATACATCTTTGAAATTGGCCCTCACTTGATTAAAGGCTTCCATGAATTTTAAGGAAGCAGTATCTTCTATTTCTTGGATGGTTTCTAGCAGAGAATCCTTTGCAGCAAGAATATCCTCACGCTGCTGATTCATAGAGTCAAATCTAATCTTGATCTCATCATACGCTTCGAGCGCTAGAGGGTTGATCTCGCCATAGTTAGCAAGTTTGGTCTTTAGTTTAGCAACTTGCTCATTGAGCAATTCTAGGTCTATTTCTAAGTCTAATTCTTCTCGGTTGACATCCTCTAGAGATACGTCAAACTCTGTCTTTAATCGCTCGTCGACAGTCTTGATCTCAAATTTTAATGTAGTCTGCTTTTCTTTTAGTTCATTGATCAGACTATTCGCATTATTTATTTTCCTATTGAGTTCTCTTATCGCATCTTCTTTTTCGTGGATACCAGATTTTTCCTCGAAGTAACTTTGTTCTACTTCGGATAGTCGGCTAGATTTCTCTTTTTGGACTACGTATAGTTCCTTCAGCTTCACCTCCATCTCGTTAGTACTCGCTGATAATTCTTCTGCTTCTCTAAGCAGTGACTGACTCTGAGTCGTATTCGTTTCTTCTATCTCTTTTAACTCTCGTATCCTGTTATTCCTATAGTCTAGATCCTTGGTTAGGCTTTCTAGTTTATTCTCTTGCCTTATCAGTTCTATCTTGATATCATTCACCTTAGCAGAGCTAGAGGATAGCTGGTCTGAGAAGTGTGACAAGTCTGTCTCTGGTACTCCACCACCCGATAGGGCAGCACTCATCTTGCCAGCTATCTCACTGATTATCTGAGACTTAGCTGTTATATTTGTAAGGATAGAAGCCTTATCAGTATTTATCAATTGTTTCTTTGCCGCCTGAGTCTGTACTTGCTCTGTGATGCTGCTCAGCTTGGTATTGATCTCTGTCTTAGATAGATTAATTACCTCTATAGCAGATTTGAGTTCTTCTATTTCTTCTCTATGGTCTTCTTTTGCTAGCTCTTCTAACTGCCTAGTTAGTTGGGCTAGATAATTTTCTAATTCTTTTCGTGTACGCTCTTCTTCTTTTATTTGTTCTTTGAGATCCTCGAGACTTTTTTTCCTACCTATCTTGCTTCCTTCGAATAAGCCTTTGGATCCTCCACTGATAGAGAATTTATTTTTAATAAAGTTACCCGACCCAGATAAGAATACGTGATCTTGAATACCACCAGCCCCATTAAGTTCTGCCAATTCTCCATCATAGATAAATACATTATGCAGTAAGAAGTTAGTCAGTCTTTGATACTTATTATCGATTTCTAAGTATGCATTGACATGGGTAGCATTTTGCTTTGCGGAGCTGCTAGAGGCTTTATAATCTATCTGATCCAGCAGGAAGAAGTTAGCCTTCCCTTTCTGTGCTGTCGAGAGCAGTTTGATTGCTTCGCTAGCTTCTGATATGTTGTCTACGATGAAGTAGTTAAGATATGGTTCTAAGTATTGTTCCACTATACCTCGATACTCTTCCTTGACATTGAGTATGTCAGCTAATATGGGAACTTGTGAGTTCCACTTATCACTCAAAAACTTGATAGACTCTGGATATCCTTCCAAGTTATCTATCATATTTTGCAATAGATCTCGCTTCTGGATCTTTGCATCTATTGATCTATTAAGCTTTACTAGGTCCTGATTCTGAGCATCTTTTTCCTTGGTGAGCTCTTCATTCTTTTGAGTTGCTATTGCACGAGCCGTCTGCAATTTCTCAAGCTCTTGTGACCTAGCACTGAGATCTGCTTCTATTGTAGCAAGTCTTTCTTGCAAGCTTGACTGGCTCGATGCAAATTCGCTAAAAGTATTTTCTAAGAACCCTAGGTCTTGAGTAAGGATACTGAGTCTGCTTTCTAGTACTGCCTTGTCTTTCTCCGCTTCATTTAAAATTCGCTCCCCTTCTTGACGCTCTCTTGTGGCTACATCAAATTCATCCTTGACCTTGTCGTAGTCTTCTTTAGTTTTGAGATATAAATTATTTGCTACTTCAAATTCTTCTTTTACAGCAGCTACTTCACGCTTAGCAAGGTCTAGTGATTGACCTATTTCAGCACTTTCCTTTGTTAGTAATTCTATGTTTTGTTTAGCACTTGATATTCCTTGGAGTAACTCATCACTTCTCGATTTGTTATAAGCTATTTTTTCATTACCACTCTTTTTATCAAACTCAAGATTCCTGATCTCGTTGACCATTTTATTGACCTCTTCTTGGAATCCAGACAAATTCTGCTCTTGACTAAGGTTGTCCTTTTTTATTTTTTGTAGCGCTGATTCCTTAGTATTTTGCTCTGCAGTTATCTTTTCGTATTCGAGTATCTCATTCTGGATCTTAGTGTCCATCTCAGTTTTCTGAGTCAGAAAAGAATCAATATTCATGATCGCTGCATGGACACTTTTTTCTTGATACTCTTTCTTGAATCCGTAGAACTTCTCTGTTCGCTTAGCTTGTCGCTCTAGGGATGTCATATTCTTCTGCAACTCGAATAACAGATCATCTACTCGCTCAAGATCTGCTGCCGTGATCTTAAGTTTATTGAGCGTTTCGTGTTTTCTCTTTTTGTACTTGGATATGCCGGCTGCTTGCTCAAACATTTTACGTCGAGCATTTTCTTTATCAGCTAGGATATCATCGACCATACCTAGAGCAATGATCGCATATGAGTTAGAGCCGACGCCGGTGTCCATCAGCAAGGTCGTAATGTCCTTTAGTCGGCAGGTAATATTATTGAGTCTATACTCCGTATCTCCGCTCTGATAGATGAGCCTCGATACGCTTACTTCTTGATACTCTGTTGGAAGGAGGTTTTTTGTGTTTTCGAACGTCAGCGTCACTTGTGCAACCCCACCCTTCTTTCGGGACTTGGTGCCATTGAATATGACATCGCCCATGCTTTCTAATCTGAGCTCGCTTTTCTTCTGCTCTCCTAGTACCCATCTGATGGCATCCACGATATTGGACTTCCCAGATCCATTAGGACCTACTACGCCTATCACATCCTCATTGAAGTTTAAGACGGTGTTATCCGCGAAACTCTTAAACCCCTTTATTTGCAGTGTTTTTAACCTCATCGGCGGCAAATATATGGTTTTTATCTATAAATAATATCTCAATATTATCACGATGAAAATGAGCAGAAAACTACCTAAAAGAAGAGGCTCCTTCTTGGTAGAAAGAGCCTCCATCGAGTAATAATAACCAAAATAGAATCTCTATTTCAGAGAGATCATTTTCTTAGTAGCTGAGAAATTCCCGCTCTCTAAGCTATAATAGATGAGTCCTCCTGATCCTATTATATCTGATGATATAGTAATCTTATTAAGTCCTTGTGCGAATGCTCCATTCTGACTGTGTATTAGTCGTCCTGATACATCAAACAATTTCAGTGTAGCTTCATCAGCATTTGGTAGGGTAAATCTTATCTCAGTATACTCTGAGAATGGATTTGGTTCATTTTGTAATAACTCAAATTGTACGTTTCCATCTTTAGATGATTCGAATTCCAATTTGATATTATGAATCTCATAATTTTCACTTGTATATATCTCTGCAGGTGTTACCCTATCATTGATGGCAATAATTTCTGATAATACAATATCATCTCCAGTTGCTATGAATACAAAGGTCATGATATCTTCAGAAGCATTGACCAGTTCAGTCGTATTCCATGATAGACTTGTATAGCTTCCATGAGCAGCAACATTATCCTTGCTAATATCTATCGTACTAGAACTCACACCTACTAACTCTAGACCTGGATGAGCTAGCGTGAATTGCATACCATATACTTGGTCAAAAGTCTCACTGCTTACACTGATCTCTACAAGATCTCCTCTGTCATATCGTGCATCCTGCATTTGTAAATTAATAGCATTACTACTCCTTACTTCAGCCTTCAGAAGACTACTTGGACTTGCACTTCCATTGACGTCACCAGTCTTCACTCCTATGAAGTTTTGGTCTGGCATATTAATATCAAGATCGGTAATATCAAGACTCTCCGTAAATGGCCATGGCGAATAGATGTTATCAAATGTCTGACTCGCATCTACGAATCTCCAGCTTTCATTACTAGGTAATTCTGCTATGACACCTAGTATCAGTTTTCTTAATTGTACGAGATCCGAGGCAGATATTTTCTGGTCATTATTGACATCTGCCGCAATGATCTTATAAGGCGTGTCCAGTGTCTTAAGCCCTAAGATATGATGCTGCATAAATACTAGATCTAGCGTGCTAACCCCATTTACATGATCATCATTCTTCTCTACAGAAACACTATAGTCACTGTAAATCGGATTAGAAGTAAATGCGTAATTGCCAGTTAGGTCCGATGTCATTTTAGATATAGGGAACTCTGGTAGGTCCGGATTATCCAACATGACTCTCGCCTCTCCTATATACTCTCCAAAAGCTGTAGATATACTTCCTGATATAGCAGCCATACCTTCTCCATCTTCGCATGCAGCACCTGAGTCCACCTTAGTCACTATGATTGGATTTGATAAACTATGACATCCAGCTATACCACTGATGTTCTGCCCTATTTCTAGTCCTGATATTACTCCTTCAGAACTTATATGGTACAGGTAACAAATACCGACTGCCTGACCAGCAAAGTCAAATCTAGGTCCATTGGGTAAACTAGAGATATTACCATCTGCATCAGTGATCAAGAATCCTGGATCACCTACATTCTCCCATACCTTAGCATCTATGAAAGTATTGGTTCCTGAGATACATACGGTCACCTCTTCTAGATCTGTGATATCGGTTATAAGCTTTCCACCTACAACACCGCATTCATTACAGTCTACCTTAATCACTACTATCGGGTTAGATAAGCTGAAACAGCCACCTACATCTCCTATATTATTCCCAATATCAAAGCCTGTCAATGGCCCATCAGAACTTACATGATATAGATTACAAACTCCTTCACTACCCCCTGCAAAATCAAAACTAGGACCTGTAGGAAAAGAAAGTATCATACCATCAGAATCCGTTACTACATGACTTGACTCTCCTATGTTCTCCCATACTTTCGCATCAAAACTGGTATTGTCACCATTGATACATATCGTGATTTCATCTTCATCCGTAATGTCTGTGATGAATCTTCCGCCAGCAACTCCACATGGATCACAGTCAACTCTTGTAACTCGTATAGGGTTAGAAAGTGCAAAGCAGCCTTGAATATCACTTAAGTTACTACCAACAGATATACCCGTCAATGACAATTGTGAGCTAACATGATATATGAAACAAACTCCTTCTGAAGCTCCGCTAAAATCAAAGTCAGGTCCTGCTTGCATGCTAAGGATATTATCATCAGAGTCAACAACTACGAACTGGCTGTCTCCTACATTCTCCCATACTTTTACACTAAATCCTGTTACACCATTGGCGTTACAGATTATAATATCTTCTAGATCAGTAACGTCTGTCACAAGCTTTCCTCCTTCTGCTGTACAAGTATGTACGTAGTCATCGCAAATACCATTGTCATCCACTCTGATATTAACCGTACAAGCAGCTGCGTTTCCAGTGATATCGTGTACCCAAACTTTTAACTCTTGCATACCAGCAAGTACATCAAAACAAGTAAGTGTACGCTTAGACACTATAGAATCTGGTGAAAATGAATAATAAACTCTATCGTCACAAGGATCAAAACTCTTTAAGTCAGGATCATAATCTGCTGCCCATATCTCAACTTCTCCATTAGTATTCATAACAGCTGTAGAGATACTTGTTAGACATATCGGCGTAGGCTTAGAAGTATCTAATAATTCAACAGCTGTATTTTGTGTTGCCTCATTAGCACATCCATCCTTTACATTCCATACTATCGTGTATTTGCCTAACGGTATTTCACTTACATTAAACCCAAATGCATTCCCTAAACCTGTCTGGATATTTCCTACTTGAGTTCCAGTAGAATCTAATAGAGTAACAAACCACTGTAATACTTCTGCACCACAGTATCCCTGATCCATAGCAGAATTAATTAATGCTATACTACCTAGACAACTACCCTCCGTTCCTGGCTGCATAGTATCTACTTCCATAGTCAAAAACTCTGGAGCTACATCGTCCTGGTAAAGAATGACCTGATCATAAGTATAGTATCCATCTCTATCGACAAACCCGCCTTGCTCTGATGGTAGATATCTGTAATAGGTACTACCTTCATTTTCTACTATGCATCCACTATCTATACACCAGTCTTCTACTAGTTGGAATTGGTCGGTATTCGTATCATTTTCGTCATCGCCTACTACCGCATTTACATCACCATTAGGTGCCCATGTACACCAGTCGATTACTGACCACCTCTTGATGATCTTCATACAAGTGTTATCAGTTTGGTATATAGTATCAGCTTTCATACTAACACCCACAAGTCCACATGACTCTGCTTCTGTATATTCAGGTCCACATGATGGCGCTTCGTCCTTGCAGCTTATTACAGGACCGAAGTTTATTGTCTGGCCAGGTATTTCTACACATATACTATCTTTTGGTTCTAACCTTACTCCAGTTCCTGGTAATCCTCCTTTGTAGTGAATCGGCCATCTGATACTCAGTGGATCGAATACATTTTCGTTTCTCACTGTTATGATCTGAGGACAAGAATTAATATTTCCTGATCCGTTATCTGATGACCATATTCTAATCACTCGTCCAGCTCCACAACTATTTAATCCTGAGATATCGTCTTCATAGCCGGTCTGAGGTTCGTTACATACGAAGTCTGTATCCGCGTCTCCAAACAATACATCTTTGCTATACTCAGTACACTTGACAGTGATGTCTGCTGGACAAGAAAATAATGTTCCTAGCTTATCTTGTACTTCGACATTTACTACACAGTCATTATAGTTATTTGCCTCATCCCAAACTCTGAGAATAACCTGCTTATCATTGCCAATATCTGCACAACAAAATTTCACTTGCTCACTCCATATTGTAAGTTCATTAGTTGCCGTACCAATTATATCTCCAAATTTATCTTTATCTACTACGGATATTAAACCTGTCTCTGGATGACAAGTCACTGGCAAGCCAGCAAAAGTCATATGTCCAAAAGCATGATCTATCGATTCAACATGATCTTCTACTCTTATTACCTGTCGCTTAGTAATTTCTCCGCATCCTCCATCATGACTACTCTTATCAAAATCACCAGAAAATACTTTAGCGACACCATCGTCCATATCAGGTGTGATACTCACTACAATTTTGTCTTTACAGACCGCCACTGGAGGAACATTATCAATTACAACTAGTGTGTCTGTATGGGGCTTGGAATAGTTATTACAATCATCTCTCGCTATAAAGTCAATAAGATATGTCCCTGGTGTCAGTGCTTCTACTGGAACCCATACGCCTTCACTATTAATGATGTCATAGGTGATATCCAAGGCAGTATCGCACTTATCCGAGAACTTTGGTAAATCGAAATCAAATATCGCTTCGCAAGACCATGCAGCCATCCCAATTACATATTTAGAATGTACTTCTGGAGCAACTGGCGCTTCTGTATCTTTCTCTTCTATGATCTGAGATCGCTCCACTAGCTTTGCTTTACACCAATCTACAATTGTCCAATCTCTTATTATTTTCTTTCCATTTCCACATATCGGTGTTTCATGATCTGAGTAGGATGATACTAGATTACAAAATTTACTAGGATATAATGGTTCGAAGGGGTTTAGTTCTATTATCTGAGAAGAATCCTGTGCACATCTCATACTGTCTCTCCGTTCTTTTTTGACCACATCTTGTATCGACCAAACACCAGGAATAATCTCTATTGGCTCTCTCACTGTGTCTACTGCAACTACGTAATGTACTGTTCTACAAGTATCCGGATGAGAAATAACTGTTTTCCACAAATTATGAAATAAAGGCACTGATTCTAAGTCTGCAGGATTCGTGGTAGCACCACAATGAACTACTTTTCGTCCTGGAAAAATTATTGTCGGGTTTAGGTCTCCTATAATTTCATCTACCAACGGTATCGCTAATTGTCTATAAGCTTGAGATAATAATAATCTAGTATTAGTCTCTCCATGGTGTGTAAAGTCTCCATAGGTCTCGATGACCGTCACGATACCATCACACACATCTCCGTCTGTTTTTATTACTTCTCTGATATTAGCAATATTATTTACACAATCACCAGTCGTAAGTTTCAAGTTTTCTACAAGGTCTCTTATCGTTACAAATGCTGGAGGATTTCCTCCACACCATGTTTCACAAGGTATACATGCTGCTTGTGTATATTTCACTTTACAAATTATCTTATCGGAGACGGTTGCTAGATAAGCACTAGCAAGCGCTACATCTGAAGCCTCGACTGTCAATGTGTAGGTAGAAACTCCATTCATAGTGGAGACACTAGTACCCGTAATTACACACGTGAAAGTACACCAGCCTGAAGGAGCTGAGGTACAAGCATACTTTATCTCTCCTTCTATGCTGAACTCAGGGTCTATATCAAGTCCTGAGCAATCTGGTAGCTCAATCTCTAACATTACGCCTGATGCAATATTACTTGAGTTGATCTCTCCTTCTACTACTCCTTCTTGCGCAGGGATGTAAGTGCAATCAATGTCTCCATCATAAGATGGAAATACATTTTGCTCCACTATGGCTTTACCCCAACAACTGTTACTACAGCCATTTGCCGTAATAGTATAGTCAAAGGAGCCTATAAGTGCAGCCCAATTGATATCTGTTATGGTACTTTGTGCATCTGCTGCTAAACCGACTTCGCCATTCGCAAACTTGATGGTGTAAGAACCTGCGGGAGCAGTTCCTTCTAATAAAGCATCAGGCGTTATATTGGCCATACAGTCGGCCTCTATCGAGATTTGGACTACGTCGTTACACGCAATATTACACTGTGCTAATGATTGAAATGGAATTAAAAAAAGTGAAAGTATAAAGTAACTCGCATACTTTAAGGTACTCTCACCTAACTGAATAGATGTAAATCGTTTCATGGAATGATTCTTGGTTATTAAAATCGAATTATGAGTAAAACTTAGGTGAAGATATATGCCGACCTTATAACTAGTATTTTTTATAAATGGTAATTATCGAAATTACTTTTACTAATATAAATCGCTGATTATATGTTAATTATCAATACGAACTTAGAGTAAAGGAGTAAGTGATTACACTTTTATAGTGTGCCAGGAATCCGACTTTATAGAAAGTAAAGAAAGGATATATAGTACCACCCAATATAGGATCTCACCAGCCCATGCAACCTCGAGATCGTACGGAAGAACCTTTATAAACAAGTAGGCATAAACGACATATATCACTGCACAAACGGCCTGCAACTTGAGAGCCATCCAAGTATCCCCTGTTCCTGATAATCCGTTGAAGTAAGTAGCCCCCACACAAAAACTGACCAGGATCCCGATCAAAACCCAAAACAAATCTCCAGCCTCTTGTATAAGCGACATATCTTTCCTACCGAATATTGGATATAAAAATATCTCGGGTAACAGGATCACGGGTAAGGCGATCATGAGGGTGAAGAGAACATTGATCTTAGTCGTCTTATTGATCATCGGTAAGACGGCAGATAACCTGCCATTACCAATAAAATTACTGACGATCGTGTTGATAGAAGAAGCGAAGCCCCAGCACGGAATGGATAGCATGAGATATACATTCCTTATAAGATTAGAAACCTCTAGGTCACGCTGACTCTTATTTTCTATCCAGCTAAAAAACAAAAACCAACTACCTATTCCAATCACAGATTGCGCAACAATTGGAGAAGAAATTTTCCATACTTGTTTAACCAAGAGTGAATCGAATTTTGGAATTTTGAACAGTTCGAATTTTCTATTTGATCGATCATAGATCATATAAATGACAAAAGCGATGAAAGCTAGTATCTCCGCAGTCGTACTAGCCCATGCAGCGCCTGTAATTCCCATCTCAGGGGCTCCATACTTTCCAAATATCAATACATAGTTTAAAACTAAATTGACAGTAGCCAGTAGTAGTGTGTCATATATAATGAACTTGGTCTTAGCTAACCCAGTATAAAGCGCTATAAACCCAAGACCTATATAACTAAAAAAGATGCCATAAGATCTTGGATAAATGTACGCAAGACATTGCTCGATAATATCAGGTGAAGCAATGAATAATTTGAAAAATATAGGTGAAAGCAACTGGATAAATAAGAAAAGTAAACTTGCTACTATAAGCTCAAGCGCGATCATAGCATAAAAACTTCTGCCTACTTCACTGTATGCCCCTTCTCCGTATCGACGAGCTATGATGATCTGACCACCTTTAGAGATTCCATAACCTATCGTTGATATCGCTAAGTAAAAAACCCCTATTAGCCCAATTGCCGCAAATTCTAATGAACCTTTGTGATAAAGGAAGACATTATCAGTAAGTACGATCAGATTCTGAGCGGCACTCCCTAGCATGATTGGTAAGGAAATAGTGAGGATCTGTCTATAGGATGTACTTAGTCTCAATGCACTGATATCTTAAATATCGAGACGAATTTATTATTAAATTGATACTTTTAGCTTTAACTAACGAGTACAACTATGAATAAATCAGTTTTTCACCTAGTTCTCTTCTCAGCATTATTACTTTTGGTATCGTGTAATAATGAAAAAGAAATGCTGACTAATCAAAGTGTGATGTTTGACAAAAAAGACATCAAAGAGCCAGTTGCGGCAAAGAAGGACAAGATCATGACCACTCATGGTAAGGAAAGGAATGATCCGTACTATTGGATGCGTCTGTCTGATGAACAAAAAAACGCTAAAGAACCTGATGCTCATACACAGGAAGTTCTAGATTATCTTAATTCTGAGAATGACTATACCAGTTCTCTTCTGAAGCATACAGAAGGTTTCCAAGAGAAACTTTTTGATGAAATAGTTGGAAGGATCAAACAAACGGACATGTCAGTCCCATTCAAGAAAAATGGATATTACTATGCTACTCGATATGAGGAAGGTAAAGAATATCCTATCTACGCTCGCCGACCAGGAACAATGGAAGGAACAGAAGAGATAATGCTTAATGGCAATGAATTAGCAGAAGGATATGACTACTATAATATCGGCGGAAGAAGTGTAAGTCCAGATAATCAATATTTAGCCTTTGGAGAAGATACACTCAGTCGAAGGATATACCTACTTAAGTTTAAGGACCTTGAGACTGGAGAATTATTGAAAGATGAGATTCCTGGCACAACAGGAAGTGCGGTATGGGCTAACGATAATCGAACAGTATTTTATACAGTTAAAGACCCGGAGACACTTAGAAGTTACAAGATAATGAAACATATCATCGGTACTGATGTATCTACCGATATAGAAATGTTTAATGAAAAAGACGAGACCTTTTACTCAGGTGTATACAAGACAAAGTCGGATAAGTATATAGTCATTTTCTCAGGACATACACTTACTAATGAATACCATGTCTTGGATGCAGACAAACCAGACGGAAAGTTCAGCAAATTTGAATCTAGAGATCTGGTGGGCAAGCATGAGTTTTCTATATCTCACTACAAAGACAAATGGTATATCAGGACGAATATGGAAGCTCCGAATTTCAAGCTGATGGAAACTCCAACAAGTAAAACTTCCAAGGAAAACTGGACAGAAGTTATTCCGCACAGAAAAGATGTACTATTCGAGGGGATGGATATTTTCTCAGATTATCTGGTACTATCTGAGCGAGAAAATGGATTGACTCAATTAAGAGTACGACCTGATGATAGTGATGAGCATTATATAGAGTTCCCTAAAGGGGCATTCTTGTGTTACACATCTACGAATCCTGAGTTCAATACAGATATCTTAAGGATAGGTTATCAGTCCATGACTACACCTAATTCTATTTATGATTACAATATGAAAACCAAGGAGAAAGAGCTCCTCAAACAACAAGAAGTAGTTGGTGATTTTAATTCTGATGATTATACCTCAGAGCGAATCTTTGTAACCGCTAAGGATGGAGCTAAGGTTCCAGTATCTATCGTCTATGCTAAAACTACCAAGTTAGATGGAGAATCACCTTGCTTGCTTTATGCATATGGTTCTTATGGGAATAGTATGGATCCATACTTTAGTTCTACTAGACTGAGCCTGTTGGATAGAGGCTTTGTGTATGCCATTGCTCATATCAGAGGTGGTATGGAGATGGGTAAGCACTGGTATGAAGATGGTAAGTTACTAAACAAGATCAATACATTTACCGACTTCATAGACTGTGGAGATTACTTGAAAGAGGCAGGCTATGCAAGTGAGAATGGCTTATTTGCGATGGGAGGAAGTGCGGGAGGATTATTGATGGGAGCTGTGGTCAATATGCGACCTGACCTATGGGCAGGCGTTATCGCAGCAGTACCATTCGTAGATGTAGTGACTACTATGCTAGACGAAACCATACCGCTTACCACCTTCGAATGGGATGAGTGGGGTAATCCTGAAGATGAAAAGTATTATGATTATATGCTTTCTTATTCTCCTTATGACAATGTTGAGCCAAAGGCTTATCCACCGTTGATGGTGACGACTGGACTTTTTGACTCGCAAGTTCAATATTGGGAACCTGCTAAATGGGTCGCAAAATTAAGGGACAAAAAAACAGATGGAAATCCATTGGTCTTGCATTGCAATATGTCAACTGGTCATGGAGGCGCATCAGGAAGGTTTGCTAGACACAAGGAGACTGCGATGGAATATGCTTTCTTACTAGATCTTGCAGGAGTGGCGGAAGCAGAGATCAAGGGTTAAACGCGGAGTCATATATGTGCAGCAATTTTGATTCTTGAGATTTCCAATTATATACTTTCTTTGCGCTATCGCAATTGAGCTTTAGTCGAGTTGTTAGTTCTCTGTCTGATTTTATTTTCAGGATGGTTGCTTTGATTAACATTACATCCATAGTATCTATAAGTACCGATGTCTCGTATTCTTGATTTAACTTTTCGTACTCAGGGAACTTCATCGACAATGAGGGTACGCCTGCCATGATGTAATCAAAATATTTGTTTGCAGAAGAGTAGAAGTAATTTAGACTCGAAGGCTTAAGTAGGTTAATACCAAGGTCATAGGAAGCAAGGATGTGATGTATGTCCTTCCCTTCGATAAAGCCTTTCAAAAAGATTTTATCTGAGAGGTTATGAGACGTAATCAATTCTTTGATCTCACCAAACAAATCACCATCACCATAAATAGTCAGCGTTACATCTTGGACATCCTTTATGGCGAGAATAGCTTCTGCTATTCCCCTACCCTTATTCACCATGCCAACATAAACGATGTCAAAACTTTTATTTGAGACACTCAACTTGCTAGATTCTCTGAGAGTTGGGAAATTATAAATCGTATTAAAATGAGATTTATATTTTTTTGATAAGATCTCAGTAAGTGATTTATTTACGGTGTAGTTATGGCTAGAGGATGATATCCCTAAGCTTCCGATTTTGCTCCATATAGCCTTTTTAATAACTCTATTCTCTAGCTCTGGCACCTCCGTAAAATATTCGTGTAAATCAACGAAGAGCTTCTTACGTTTTATTACTGAAACTAATTTAGCTGCTAATAGTGTATCTAGATCATTAGCAACCACACCATCAAATCTCTTGCTCCACAGATAAAATAAAAACCTAATATTTACTTCTAAATAAAACAAAAACCCTCGTTTAAAAAATGGCTTTATAGTAGCTGTTGTATAAAATTCACTTTTAAAATCTACTAATGATGAACTAACTCCCACAAGGATAATATCATAATTGGCTCGCGAGAGACTCTCACCTATTCGGTGTAGCCTTTGATCTTGATGGAGACTGTTTGTGACAAGAAAATATAATCTTTTATTAATCAAAGACTTTAGTTTAAAAAGAGTCGCTTATCTCGAAAGACCAATTCTTTTGAATTTATCATTTGTTGTATTTGAGTAAGAATACTAGCCTGTTTATAATATTCGTATCTATCAATTACTTGTTCTATCGTCGATGGTTTATCTAATTGTCTAATGATCATCTCTTTTATAGCCTTGGTGGTTGTTCCTCTAACGAAATCCCCTTTCTTACAATTATCACACTTTCCGCATCGAGCATTGTACGTTTCTTCAAAGTAATTTAGTATGAACTTTATCCTACATTCTTCACTTTTAGCTAGGCCGATCATACTTTCGTATTTTTCTTTTTCTATAGATCTTCTTTCAAGATAAGCGGCTTCATCTATTCTCAGATTTTGCTTTGCAAATCTATCTTGCAGAAATGTCAAGAATGGTTTTTCGGAAGCAGCATTGTATTTTATCAACTGCCCTAATGACATTTTATCTAGAACTGATAACAACTCTTGATGTTCCACATCTAACTCTTTGGCTACTTTTTTCGTGTTGATCGGTGAGTTTGTGTGATATACGTTTTCTATATTTCGCAGTAGGTAAACGGCTATTTTACGATAATTGCCTTTGAGCTCAAATACCAGTTTCCTGTCTGCTAATAGTTTGATGGACTCCTGCCTTCTGAGTCCTGTCGATAGCTTTATGAATCCCAGTTTTTCTAATTGCTTAACGAGTCTATATACTTCAGCAATATTACTTCCACAATATTTGGCAAACATACCAATATCTAGATCGCAAGATCTAAATTCACCTTGCCCGATTGGAATTTCAAAATAGTTATGGAGCAAGGAATATGCTTTCCGTATATCACTGATTACAGGAAAAGATTTCTCATGACTGGTCCGTAGTCTATTTACATCATTTTCATTATGCAGCACATATGTATGCGCTGGCTGATTATCTCTACCTGCCCTACCTATCTCTTGATAGTATTCTTCTATGGACGGTGATAGTCCATAGTGAATGACAGTCCTAACATCAGCTTTATCAATTCCCATCCCAAATGCATTCGTCGCGATGATAGATTTGATACCACCTTGTAGCCACTTAGTTTGCTTAGCTGATCGTTCCTTATGGGATAATCCTGCATGATAATAGTCACAACTTACCTTACCTGATAAATGCTTAGAAAGCTCATAAGCCGTTTTGCGGTGGCGTACATAGATTATACTTGAGCCTTCAGATTTGGAGATTATTCGGTCCAGCGCATCTATCTTTTTATCACTGTTCAATATATTTATTGATAGATTTTTTCTTTCAAAACTTTCTTTGATAAAAACACAATCATCGATCTCTAGCTGCTGCTTAATATCATCAGCCACCTTACTTGTTGCTGTAGCTGTAAGTGCCACTATTTTGACATCGTCTTGTATTTCTCTGATAGTAGCGATCTTGCGGTAGCTAGGTCTGAAGTCGTGCCCCCACTGAGATACACAATGCGCTTCATCTACTGCGACGAAGCTTATCTTCATTTTCCTAATTCGCTCCTTGAAAAGTGGAGTGTCTATACGCTCTGGAGATATATAAAGGAGTTTGGTATTACCATAGATACAATTGTCGAGGACCATATCGATTTGTCGCTTACTAAGTCCTGAATGTATAGCAGCGGAATTGATCTTCAGCTTACGCAGCCTTGCTACTTGATCTTGCATGAGTGCGATCAACGGTGTGATGACTATACATACACCATCAAGAATGAGCGCAGGCAATTGATACCCTATTGATTTGCCACTACCGGTAGGTAGTATAGCAAAAACATTTTTCCCGCTTAATACTGCTTTGACAATATCTTCTTGCCCTTTACGATAAGAGCCATAACCCCATACTTGCTTAAGTAATCCCTTTGCTTGTACTATTTTATCCAATGACAGACCTATTTAAGATCTGAATATAAGGATAGCCTTCTAGAATGCCGTATTACAACCTTCGCCTGCATCAGACCCAAGTTCGCCAATGTTGATATAAATAGAGAAAGTACCGGTCATCACATAGTCTTTGACATCGGGAGAAGCTTTTCTCTCACCAAACTCTTTTACTGTAGGGCCTGCTTGGCCTAAACTTTCCCATTCTCTGCTATATAGAAGCTGCTGTAGTGGCGTTGCACCCTTAGCAACAAGGTCAGCATATGCAGGATATTCGAAGGCACTGACATCATCTATATAATCAGTAAATGTAAATCGATTGATCATCTGCGCCTGAATACTAATTGCGCTGGTCAGCCTAAATTTGAATCCACCACCTATTGGCAAACTCATTATGTTAGTCGCATACTTTGGGGCATAACCATCAAGTCCTTGCCCTTCTGTCCCTACAGGTTGTAGATCTATCACGTCTCCATCTAGTATGGTAGTTGGGTTAAAATGAAAGTAACCTAAACCAACCGTAAAAAAAGGAGTCCACCACCGCTGAGAACGCGCAGAAGAAACATCGAATACATCATACTCGATGAAAGCTCCCAATTCAGAATATGGAGTCCTAAAACTCATATTTCGGGACAATTGCCAGTCCAATGTAGAAACACTATCTGCAGCAGACAATGTACCTCGAATAAAATTTAACTTCACGCTGAAGTGATTATTAATAGGCTGTCTAAAGAAAAACCCAAGAGCTGGGTTAAGATCATCTATCTTATCAGCATAATTAGGGCTATCCATATCACCGAGGTAAACGGATGATCCCACAGAAAAGCCTAGCTGAAAATTCTGAGCTTCTGTACTTCCAATAAGGGTAAAGCTCAGAGTAAAAAGTAGTAATAAGGTTCTCATTATTTAGTATTAAAAGGTAAATCTGTCCAGGTTATTACAAACATATTAAATTAAAACGTAATATTTAAATCATTTAAAATAAAGTGTTCGTTTTTAAGTTTTCTTCGTCTAATAGTATGACATTTGCTCATTGTTATTTAAAAACCTAAGAAAATAGATCTAATGAGATTATTTATTTGCTCCCTTTGCTTCTTAACTACCTTCACGCTATTCTCACAGTCTCCACCTACTAAGACGTGGTATTATAACAGTAGTACGTCCGAATACAATGGAATAGATTTACAAAAATCATATAAAAGCCTACTAGCAGACAAAAGTTCTAGACCTGTGATCGTCGCTGTCTTGGATTCTGGAGTGGATATAGTGCACGAAGACCTAGTAGAGAATATTTGGACTAATCTAGATGAGATACCTGATAATGGTATAGATGACGATAACAATGGTTATATCGACGATGTAAATGGATGGAATTTCATAGGAGGCAAGGACGGCAAGAATGTTAGCAAGGATACTTATGAAGCAACTAGAGTATATGGTGGCTTAAAGCAGAAATACGAAAATGCAAATGTAGATAAGCTAAGTAAAAAAGAAAAAGCTGAATACAAGAAATGGAAAAGAGCAGAAACTGAAGTTACAACCAAAAGGAAAGCAGCTCAAAATTCACTAGATCAAATCCAAGCAACAGAGAATTATCTGACAGGACTTACCGATAAGTTAGAGAATGCCATTGGTACGAAAAAGTTTACTACAGAGCGCTTAGATTCTATAAAAGCACTGAACGATCCAGAGTTATCTGCGATAGTAAATATCATTGAGAGATTCCAACAGTCTGGTGAATCCTTAGAAAATGTGGCAGCGCTCAATACTGATATTGAAAGAGAAATGAATAGCAATAAATCTCGTTATGAAGACCAATTGAACTATGCTTACAATACTGACTTTAACCCTAGGACTATCGTAGGTGATAATTATTACGATGTCGATGATAGGTATTATGGCAACAATGATGTTGAGGGACCAGATGCATTTCATGGGACCCATGTAGCAGGTATAATAGCTGCTAATAGAAATAATGAGATAGGTATAGATGGTGTTGCAAGTAATGTTTTGATCATGTCTGTAAGGACTGTCCCTGATGGAGACGAAAGAGATAAAGATGTAGCTAACGCGATCAGATATGCCGTAGACAATGGCGCATCTATAATCAACATGAGTTTTGGCAAAGGTTTTTCATGGGATAAAGACGCTGTAGATAAAGCGGTACAGCATGCTGAGAAAAATGATGTTCTACTGGTCCATGCCGCTGGCAATTCAGCTCAGGATAATGATGTGACTGATAACTTTCCTAGTGAAATCTATAGTAAACCTAAAGGATTTTTATGGTGGAAAAAGAAAGCTCCCAAGACTTGGATAGAAGTAGGCGCTAGTGGCTGGCAAAAAAATGAAGATGCAGTAGCTCCGTTTTCTAATTATGGACAATCGGGAGTTGATGTATTTGCTCCAGGCATGTATATCTACTCTACTACACCGGATAATAACTATCAGATAGCTCAAGGTACAAGTATGGCTTCGCCGGTAGTAGCAGGAATCGCTGCTGTGATACGATCGCACTACCCTAGCCTGACCGCTCAGCAAGTAAAATCCGTCATACTTAACTCGTCTATCAAAAGCACACAGAAAGTTAAAAAGCCTGGCACGTCTGATCTAGTGCCGTTTTCAGAATTGTCTAGTACAGGTGGATTTGTAAACTTGTATAAGGCTATAGAATATGCAAGTAAGCTGAAAGGGAAAAAGAAAGTCTCAAAAAATTCAATTAATAAGGTCTAGCGCAAAACTAGCTTAGAGATATAGTCTTCACCAAATTCATTATTAATCATGGTGAGGACTTTATCTCTTCCTAGGTCTAGCTCTTGCTTCAGAGGGCTAGAGTCTATAGTTACATACAGAACATCACCTGTTACGTAGAGCTTCTTGGTGTAGGAATTAATCATCTTACCCATATTCTGTTCCCAAAATTTCTGCACTATTACTTGCTTATAGCCCTTCTTGATCTTCTTTGACTTGGTAAATTCTCCTAGTGCTTCTCGTAGTGTTGACTCTCCTTCTTTCTGCATTTATGCCAAGGTAACATTTCCATCAAGGACTACAAACTTGCTGTAAGATTGTTCTCTATTTTCTAATAATTCTGCCACTCTAGTTGGGTGCGTATCGGTAATAAAAGTTTGTCCAAGATCATTTTTTAAAATATATTCTAAGAGATACTCTACCCTAGACCTATCCAACTTATCAAAAATATCATCTAGCAAAAGAATTGGTGTTTCTTTATGGATATCTACGAGCAATTTATGCTGAGCAAGTTTTATAGATAGAATCCCTGATTTTATCTGACCCTGTGATGCGAAAGTCTTCATTAGTCGATCGTCCATATATATCTTGAGATCATCTTTGTGTATACCTACACTAGTCCGTTGCAGCGCTATGTCTTTTTCTCTAGCCTTCTGTAGAGTTATTTTGAAGTCTCCTTCATTGAGATGACTTTTTATCTTACACTTCATGATCTCGTGCCCCTTTGCTAGATGTTGGTATATCTCCTCAAAAATAGGATTGAAGAGCTCTATGAATTTCTTGCGTTCTTGATGTATGATTTCTGCAGGATCTATCATTTGCATATCAAAACTATCAAGCAGCGCGTGGTCTATGCGATTCTTATCATAGACTGATTTCAAATAAGCATTACGTTGTTTTACAATACGATTGTACTTTAGAAGTGCTGATAAGTAGCTCTTATCATATTGACTGATACAGGTATCGAGAAGTTTGCGTCTTTCCTCACTACCTTCCTTTAAGGACTGGATATCATCTGGCGTTATCATGACCAAAGGAACACAGCCAATGTGATCAGAGAGTTTTGTGTATTCTTTTTTATTCTTGGATATCTTCTTTGATTTCCCAGCTTGTACGACTCCAGTTACAGATGTAGCTCGACCTTCCTTACTGATATATTCTCCGTGGACTCTAAATGATTTTTTATCGAACATTACTACATTTCCATCTTGATGCTGATAGTTACTCCGACAAAAACTTAGGTAATAAACAGCGTCCAGTAGATTAGTCTTTCCCATCCCATTTTTTCCAACGATAATATTGAATTCTGGGTCGAGACCCAGAGTTAGGTCTGTGTAATTCTTAAATTGATAAAGTTTAATCTGTTGTAAGATCAATTTATACTGGCTTTTATGATTGGTCGAGAATTTTAATTAAACACCTAACGCTAATAAAATTAGTAGGTTTTGTTTTTGTGACATTACGTTTTGACTTATCTTGTATTAAATTATAAAATTCATCATATGGCTTCTGTAGTAGAAAAGAATAAAAAGAAAGGTAAATCTAATGTAAAAGCAACTGCTGATTACAGTAAAGAGACTTATTTGAACTGGTATGAAGTCATGCTAAGAATCAGAAGATTCGAAGAGGCGACCCTTATGGCATATGGTCAGCAGAAAATTAGAGGATTTTGTCATGTCTATATCGGTCAGGAAGCCATTGCGGGAGGCCTGGTATCAGCACTTATTCCTGGTGATAAGATAGTGACTGCCTATAGACAACATGGAATAGCACTTTCTAGAGGCTTGGACGCTAGATCATGTATGGCTGAGCTATTTGGTAAGGCTACAGGATGTGTCAAGGGAAAAGGAGGTTCTATGCATTTTTTCTCCAAAGAACATGATTACTTCGGTGGTAATGGGATAGTGGGAGCTCAAATTCCTATTGGTACGGGAATCGCATTCGCTGAGAAATATAAAGGCACTAAGAATCTATGTGTTACGATGTTTGGAGATGGTGCAGCACGACAAGGAGCATTGTATGAATCATTTAATATGGCGATGACGTGGAATATACCAGTCTTATACATTGTAGAAAATAATGGCTATGCCATGGGTACTTCTGTCGGAAGAACGAGTAATGTCACAGATATCCATGAGGTAGGAGATGCATTTGATATGGCCCACGAGGCTATAGATGGGATGCATGTAGAGAAAGTACATGAAGGCTTGACTAGAGCGGCAGAGCACATAAGAGCTGGTAAAGGGCCATATTTCTTAGAGATCAAGACATACAGATACAAAGGCCACTCGGTATCAGACCCTGCAAAATATAGGACTAAAGAAGAACTCAATCACTACAAAGGTTTGGACCCAGTGAAGAATACAGAACTAAAAATATTAGAAGACAAGATAGCATCCAAAGCAGAAATCCAAGCGATCAAAGACAAGATCAAAGCGGAAATTGCAGATGCTGTAAAGTTTGCTGATGAGTCCCCGCTACCAGACCCAATGGGTTTATATGAGGATAACTACGTTCAAAAGGATTTTCCATTTTTAACTTAGGGATAGAAATTTGTTCTAGCTCAATTTTGTTAATATTCATATAGATGAAACTGTTTATATGTGATATTGACCGTTTCTCTATATTAATACTATCTTTGCACAAATTTTTGGAAAATCCATGTCGAAAAGAAAAGCAGAAAGATCAAGAAATACGGGCGGTACTAATCGCTCAAGACAGAATGACGATACACTCGTAGACTTAGTAGAAGTTAAGGAGTCTGCCAGTGGCATGCTTCAAGGAAACCAGTTGAAAATATTGGGAGTAATAGGAATTGCAGCATTGATAGTTGGTGCATTCTTAGCTTACAAATACTTATATCAAGCTCCTAGAAACACAACAGCGATGGAGCAGATGTACAGAGCCGAAACTCAGTTTAGACAGGATTCTTTTGCATTAGCACTAGAGAACCCAGGAGGTGGCTTTGATGGTTTTCTAGATATCATAGATAACTATAGCGGTACACAAGCGGCTAATCTATCAAAGTACTATGCAGGTATCTCTTATTTGAACTTAGGTAGATACCAAGAAGCTGTAGATTACCTCAAATCATTCTCCGCAGATGGTCAGATAACACCGATCACGAAATTCGGAGCTATGGGAGATGCTTATTCAGAACTCAACGACTTAGATAATGCCCTAAGTAGTTACCGCAAAGCAGTTTCATCAGGTGATAATGAGTTATTGACTCCCTATTATCTCAAAAAAGTCGGTATGCTACTAGAGAAGCAAGGAGATGCAGAAGGAGCAGTAGATGCATATAACAAGATCAAAGAAAAGTATCCAAACTCTACAGAGGGCCTAGATATATCAAAATACATAGCCCGAATGGCTAGTTAAAATTTTAGCCAAAAGCTATAATAAGAAAAGGTAAGGTTACTAACTTTACCTTTTTTTATGCCCTATACCTAAACCATATAATCTATAAAATGTCAAGCAAGGATAAGAACCTCTCAAGCGTAAAGATCGATAAGAAAACATCTGTCAAAGGACTCTCATTCGGCATAGTCCGATCAGAGTGGAATGACGAAATCACCTCTAGTCTTATGGAAGCTTGCAAAAAAACCTTGATCAAATATAAAGCTGACGAAGATGATATCTACACCATTGATGTCCCAGGTTCTTTCGAACTGCCACTGGGAGCTAGGATGTTACTAGGTAAGCATAAGCTCGATGCTGTAATATGCTTAGGCTGTGTAATCAAAGGAGAGACCAAACATGATGAATATATCAACGGGGCTGTAGCTCGAGGTATCATGTCCTTAAACGTTGCTTCCGGCAAACCAGTAATATTCGGTGTCTTAACGCCTAACGACATGCAACAAGCCAAAGACAGATCTGGGGGCAAATATGGCAATAAGGGCGAAGAAGCTGCTTATACGGCCATCAAAATGGCTATTCTAGGTAAAGATCTCAAAGCTGCAGACAAGTCGATCGGCTTTTAGGTTACTTAGTTTCAAATAGCAATCGCTCTCCTACTCTCTTTTTCAATACTTTGCCTCGGTTGTATGCCATCTGGCCATTGACTATCGTACTTACTACCTTGCTATTCATAGACCTTCCTTCTAGTGGTGACCATCCACATTTGTACAGGATGTTTTCCTTGCCAACAGTCCATTTTTTATTAAGGTCTACTAGTACCATATCAGCAAAATATCCCTCTCTCAAGTACCCTCTTTCTTTGATATTAAAACAGATAGCAGGAGCGTGACACATCTTCTCTACGATACGCTCTAGTGATATCCGACCTGAATGAAAGTGGTTTAACATCAGACTCAGACTGTGCTGGACAAGCGGCAATCCTGAAGGTGACTTTACATATGGATTAGCCTTTTCTTTAGCAGTATGAGGAGCATGGTCAGTCGCTATAATATCGAATCGATTACTCAATAAGGCTTTCCAGAGCGCCGCTTGATCTTCAGGGGTCTTAATCGCTGGATTACACTTGATATTATTACCTAAAGTTGCATAGTCATCAGAATTAAAAGAGAGGTGATGTACGCAGACTTCAGCAGTTATCTTTTTATTCTTGAGTTTCTTTCTATTGGTAAACAGTTCTACTTCTTTTGCAGTGGAGATATGGAGGATATGTAGTCTGGTCCCGTGTTTCTTGGCGAGTTCCATGGCCATAGATGATGACTTATAGCATCCTTGCGCATTTCTGATAAGTGGATGCATCTCAGGAGTCAAATTTTCTTCTCCATATTTTTTTATGAATTTTGCCATATTACGCCGTATGGTCGCTTCATCTTCGCAGTGAGTAGCTATTAGCATATCTACTTTAGAGAATAGATTATTTAGCGTTTTCCGATTATCGACTAACATGTTACCTGTGCTAGACCCCATGAATATTTTCACTCCACATACTGTCGATGGATCTGTCTTTAATACTTCTTCTACATTTTCATTGGTAGCACCCATGAAGAAGGAATAGTTTGCATGAGATGTCTTAGCAGCAGTATCATATTTCTTTTGTAGTTCTGCTTGCGTTGTCGCAGTAGGCTTTGTATTTGGCATTTCCATGAATGTCGTGGTCCCACCAGCGACTGCAGCGGCAGACTCCGTAGCTATATTCCCTTTGTGCGTGAGACCGGGTTCTCTGAAGTGAACTTGGTCATCGATCACACCCGGAAAAACATGCAAACCAGTACAATCCTTTATCTTGGCTTCCTTTCTACGTATACTGCCTCCTATTCGTTCTATACGTTCGTTATTGATAAGGATATCGCCTTCTATTATTTTGCCTTCATTGACAATGGTCGCGTCTTTGAGTATGATCTTCACAGCTATATTTATTTTTGCACTAAGCTAATCAGTAATAAGCTAAAGAGTAAAATATAAAGTTTGAATATTTAGATACTTTTGTATGCTCATCGAGGAACAAAATGATAAATAAGAAAATAGGAATTTTAGGAGGAGGACAGCTAGGCAAGATGCTTTGCCAGGCGGCGAGCAAAATGAGTTTGAATATTCATATCCTAGATCAGGCTAGATCATTTCCCGCAGGTCAGATATGTTCCCATTTTACAGAAGGAGATTTTAAAGACCCTGAAGCTGTTTTGGCTTTTGGGAAAGAGATGGACCTGCTGACGATAGAGATAGAAGCCGTAAATACGGATGCGCTCAAGGAATTGTCAGCTGAGGGTAAGGATGTATACCCGCAGCCGGAGATAGTGGAGATCATTAAGGATAAAGGATTACAGAAAAATTTCTATGAAAAGAATGGTATTCCTTCCTCCCCTTTTCGCCTCTATGAAAATAAAGAAGAGATTCAAGCCGCTTTAGAATCTGGAGAGCTCAACTATCCATTCGTCCAAAAGTTAAGACAAGGAGGCTATGATGGTAGAGGGGTACAAGTCATACGGTCTGCTGATGAGCTCCCAGATCTGCTAGTAGGGCCGAGCATCATCGAATCATTAGTGGATATAGACAAAGAATTATCAGTGATCGTAGCGAGAAACCTCGATGGAGAGATCAAGTGCTATCCGCCTGCTGAGATGATATTTAATCATGAAGCTAATTTGCTAGATCACCAGATATGTCCTGCGAGGATTGCTGATGACTTATCTGATACCGCAATAGATATCGCTACTAAAGTAGCATCCAGCTATGGCATAGTGGGATTGTTAGCGGTAGAGCTTTTTGTTGATCAAGATGGAATGATACTAGTCAACGAAGTAGCGCCAAGACCTCATAACAGTGGTCATCATACGATTGAAGCTGCTGTCACTTCTCAGTACGAGCAACATCTGAGGGCTATCCTCAATCTTCCGTTAGGGGATACTGGGCTTATCAGTAATTCGATATTGCTAAATGTCCTAGGAGAAAAAGGAGCTAGCGGAGCGGCACAGATCTCTGGCTTAGAAAGCTGCTTAGCACAAAAAGGAGTCCACATCCATCTCTATGGAAAAGCGATCAGCAAACCATTTAGAAAGATGGGGCATGTGACCATAATCGATGATGATTTGGAGAGCGCACTCGAAAAATCTAATTTCGTCAAGCAGAACCTAAAAGTATTCGCTCATGGCTAAACCGATAGTAGGCATAATAATGGGATCAGACTCTGATCTTCCGATAATGAGTCAGACTGCTGATATCCTTGATGAATTTAATATTCCATATGAAATAACAGTTGTGTCTGCGCATAGGACTCCTCAGCGAATGATGGATTACGCAGAGACTGCTGTCAAAAGAGGACTCAAGGTTATAATCGCAGGGGCTGGAGGGGCTGCCCATCTGCCAGGTATGATAGCAGCCACGACGCCATTACCGGTGATCGGCGTACCCATCAAGTCATCTAACTCCATAGATGGATGGGATTCTATACTCAGCATCCTACAAATGCCGAATGGCGTACCCGTAGCTACAGTGGCGCTGAATGCAGGTAAAAATGCAGGTATCCTTGCCGCAAGTATCATCGGCTCTGCAGACAAAACTGTACTAAGAAAAATTACCACCTACAAAAAGAAATTGGCAAAGGCAGTACTAGCCAAAGCAAAGAAAGTAGAAGACACTTATAAAAAATAAGTGGATCAAACTTTCGCTTGATCCACTTTCTATTTCTTTAAAGTTCGAGGTGTAACTATCCTCAAATCATCTAATCCCTAATAATCTAACCACCGACTACCTAAGCGTTACTTGGAACTCGACTCTACGGTTAAGGGCCTTACCCCTCAAGGTATTATTATCCGCTATAGGTTTAGTCTCTCCGTAGCCTGCATAATTCATCCTCTCAGCACTTATACCTCTTGTTTTGATATAGTCATGGCAAGCTTTAGCTCTTCGCTCAGAGAGGCTTAGATTAGCTCCTGCGCTACCAGAACTATCGGTGTGACCATTTACAGTAAGGTTGTAGTTAGGATACTTCTTCATGATCTCTCCTATCTGATTAAGTATTTTAAATGACTCCGATTTGATGGTAGACCTACCGGTATCAAACTGTACTGCCCTCATCGCAAGATCCAGTGTCTGTCTATCTTGCGCAGACAATCCTGGACAGCCTTGGCTATCTACTGGACCTGCTACCGTAGGACACTTATCTCTACTATCGTCTAGTCCATCTCCGTCGGTATCTGGGCAACCATTGTATACTTTAAGGCCAGAGCTTGTAGGACATTTATCTTCGAAATCAGGGACTCCATCTCCATCACTATCTGGACAACCATCTGTTGCTAGAGTACCTTTAGAATTAGGACATCTGTCTTGATCATCAGGGACGCCGTCACCATCTGCATCTACGCCTGGACATCCTCTATTATCCGCAGTGCCAGGTATGTTTGGACAATTATCGATCGCATTCGGGACACCATCATTATCCGTATCTCCATCTGGGCATCCATTATTGCTATTGGTCCCTGCCATGTTAGGACATTCGTCATCCTTATCAGATATACCATCACCATCGGTATCTGGGCATCCATTCATTTCTTTAGTCCCTGCTTGCTGAGGGCATTCATCTTCAAAATCAGCTACCATATCACCATCCGCATCTGGACAACCGTTAAGCTCTTTAGGTCCTGCTGACTGCGGACAGAGATCTACATCATCTACTAAACCATCTCCATCAGAATCCAAAGGATCCATCATCTCCTTCTTTATAGTGCTCGTATCTTTCTTACCAAATAAGTAAACAAACCCAAGGCCGTGATGAAGATTATCTCTATCGTCACTCAATGATTTTCTAAACTCTGATTGGAAATTTATATAAGCTCTGTCTGCCATTTTAAAATTAAGACCAAAACCAACTGGAATCTGCAAGTTGCCTTCTCCCTCATGGGTCTCTGCACTATATCCTACACCTGCAAGTAGATAAGGAATCACCTTACGATCAGGCTTATAAAATTGATAGTTGACCTTAGCGTCTAATCCTATGAAAGTCTTATGAGACTCTATGACATCATCTTCATCTTGAACGATCCCTACTTTAAGTGGAATATTCAGGTTCAAGTTATTACCTAGCGTTTTATGAAATCCTAATTCGAAGCCTTGGTGATAGGCAGTGAAATCTGTGATATCACCATCCGTAAGATTAAATGTTTGATAATCTACTAGTAACGCTTTGAAGGAGATCCCAGTTTTTAAGTCTGGAGTCTGTGCATTGGCAACAGCCATAAAGCATAAGAAAAACATGGCAACTAAATACTGTTTCATCAACTAGTTATTATTATCAATAATTACATATAAAATAATTTGCAAATATATCAAATATATCGGTGAACTTATCTTGAGCCTACCCCTATAGTGACACTTTAAGTGTAAGCTAGTTTACAATTGAAAATCTGCTAAGTACAATGGAATGTAGTTGAACCTAAGAAATATAGAGTGTCGTGCGGAGACCTTAGCTGGTAATTTTCTCGAAAAAGCCTGTTTGCCTATTCTTTTTGACATTATCCCAATGAAAATACCTGCCATTCATACTGATATAAACGCCTGGAGAAAGCGTCTGGACAAAACCCATACTACTACCCATATTAAAGAAGCCATCAGATGAAGACCCAAATGCATAGGGAATCATGGCGCCTGTCAGGACTATGGTCTTCCCTTCAATATTTGCCGCCGACAGTTCTTTTGCGGTTTCCACCATAGTATCCGTACCATGGGTAATTATGATCTTATTAGTCTTTGTGGATTTACAATTGTGCGTAATGATCTCCCTATCGGCGACTGTCATCTCTAGACTATCTACCATCATAAGCGTTTTAATATCTAGCTCAAGTGTGCATCTACCTCTTACGAACATCTCGCTAAGGTGTGTATCCTTAAAGTATAATTCTCCAGTGATGAAATTGTATTCTTTGTCAAATGTTCCTCCTGTAATATAGACCTGTATGAATTCCTCTCCCATCCTATTGAAATTTGAAATTCAAATATAATTGAATCTATTTCTTATTTTCCGAAAACAAATAAACTTACATTTACCAAGCAAATATTATAGCTAAAATGAATCAAGACAAAGTCCTCTCAGAAAGAGTCAAAAGAATGAATGAGTCAGCCACCCTAGCAATGGCTCAGATGGCTAGGGATGTCGCAAGTGAGGGCCATGATGTCATATCCCTAAGCCTCGGACAGCCAGATTTTGATACACCTGATCATATCAAAGACGCTGCTAAAAAGGCACTCGATGATGGTTATACCAAATACACTCCAGTAGCCGGATTATTAGAATTAAGGAAGGCGATCATCAAAAAATTTAAAAGAGATAATGATCTTCATTTTGAGTTGGATCAAGTGACTGTGGCTAATGGTGCGAAACAAACTATATATAACATCTGCCATGCAGTACTTGACCCTGATGATGAAGTAATCATTTTTTCACCTTACTGGGTATCTTATTCTGCTATAGTTGATTTGGCTGGAGGCACCGTAGTACCCATCGGTGCTGGTATAGAGAATGACTTCAAGGTAACTGCTGATCAACTCGATAATGCTATTACTGATAAAACTAAACTTGTCCTATTCTCTTCGCCATGTAATCCTACAGGATCAGTATATAGTTTTGAAGAGTTGGAGGCTATAGCGAGTGTCATCGCTAAGCATGATGACATTTTGATCATTGCAGATGAGATATATGAGTTTATCAACTTCACAGGCAAGCACGTTTCAATTGGATCTTTTGATACCGTAAAGGACCGGACGATAACTGTGAATGGCATGTCCAAAGGGTTCGCCATGACTGGATGGCGGATAGGTTATATGGGAGGTCCTGCATGGGTAGTTGCTGCTTGTAACAAAGTGCAAGGACAATGTACTTCGGGAGCATCGGCATTTGGGCAGATGGGAGCAGCTTATGCGCTAGCAGCTGATCTTAAACCTACTCACGACATGAGAGCTGAGTTTCTTAAGAGGAAAAAAATAATCCTTGAATTGATAAAAGATATCCCCGGTATCAAATGTAATGATCCCGAGGGAGCGTTTTATATTTTCCCGGATGTCAGTAGTATTTTTGGAAAGTCAGATGGGCAGGACACTATCCGAAGTGCTGATGATTTTGCTATTCAGCTTTTGAGAAAAGGACATGTGGCTATAGTGTCAGGATCCTCATTTGGAGATGATAATTGTATAAGGATATCCTATGCTTCCTCAGAAGAAGATCTCAGAGAAGCTTTTAAAAGAATTGATACGTTCGTTAGGAGTTATTCTTGAGTTCAGCTTTCCTGATTCGCTTAGCTACTTTCTGTTCATGCTTCAGCATTCTTGTTTCGACGTGTACTTCTTTGTAGCTATCAAACATCTTGTCCTGCCATTCCTGATCAGAAGGCTTAGCATATTCTAAATCAGTCCGTTGTCTGTAGGCTTCATAGATACTTACAGCACAGGCGACCGAAATGTTTAAGCTCTTCACAAAGCCCACCTGCGGAATCAGGAAATTACCATCCGACAACTTCCTCGCAAGTGGCGAAAGGCCCTCGGATTCGTTACCAAATAAGAGTGCGATCGGCTCTTTAAGATCTAAGTTGTATAGGTCCTCGGCATCATCTGATAGAGCTGTACCTAGAATCTTTTTGTACTTCTGTCTTACTACCTCAAAGCAAGTGCGCACATTTTCAAAGTAGTGAACTTTAACCCATTTACTAGCGCCAGAAGAGCTCGTTTTACCTGGCTCTATATTCTTACCATTGCTTAATCTGTTATCTGTATATACGATGAAGATCTCATGTATCCCCACGGAATCACAAGTCCTTAGGATAGCTCCAATGTTATGTGGATTGTGCACGTTTTCTAGTACGACTGTCAAGCCTTGCTGCCTATTATTGGCGACCTCCCTTAACCTATCGATACGATTATCAGTAAGATCCATCAATATCCTACTCTTCTAACCTTTTAAAGGACTTTTGTTTGAATGCTATGATATCTAGATACTTATTACCATAGTAATTAATATTCTCAAAGTTTTCCTTATCCATATCTAAAGACTTAAATACCTTATCAAGTTGATAAGAGGTCTGCAAATAATTATCGTCATCCTCTTCTAGGTGAAACTGAAAATTCTTTCCGTATCTGTCAAGGCTTTTACCAATGTAGGTCATAACATCGTATCCTTCATAAGCATCAGATGTAGGTAAGGCTGCATATTTTTCATAGTAGGCTCTTTCAAAATTGATGACGTCTCTGTCATCTACATCGACAAACTTTGAAAGGCAAATATGCATATTCAGACTCGTGTAAAAATTATAGGTCGTTCTATCAGAATCCTTCATTATGGGCATCCCGTAGACTACAACATTCTTCATACCCTTCTCGATATTGAGCCTTCTTAAGCAGTTGTATATAAACCGCTCGTCCTTAGAAGAATAATTAGGAATAATGAAAGCTGTTGTCTCCGAAACATCTATCATCAATGAATCGAATGCAGTCTCCCCTACCATCAAGGAATCTTCATTGACCATGAACTCTTGGAATTGCTCATCATCTTGTTGGAAGTACTTAAACCTCCGCTTATCAGTACTATTTCTACCTAGAAGTACTACCTGTTGATTATCAAAATTTTCAGCTGCATGCTCAGCTATTCGATAGTAATGATCATATAAACCAGGAATCAATTGGATATAATATGGATTCTCACTAGCTATCTGTGAACTAGATTTCCACGGAGAGATTACAGATATCTCTCTTTCCTTCCCAAAGGTAGCCACCTTTTTAAGTTCGTCTGTGTCTCTTGGGCCTATGATAATATCAGAATTTCTGAGTTCGTATCCTGACATCAAATTGTCTAGATTTTCAGTTTTAGAATCATAGACATTGACATTAAGATCTATGCCATCTCGCTCCAGTGCTTCAAATGCTAACATAGCACCGGCATAAAAATTTATAAACTTATTATCATTGAGAATTGCATCATCACTAGCGCTATTAAGTTTATTAGCGTCTAGTGGCATCAGTAAGCTGATGTTGTACTGGGACTTCTTGTCAAGACCAGGAGCTGCTGGCGTCTCGTTAATTATCGGTGGCGCTTCTACTTCGCTTATCTCTGTCCACTCTACTGTATCGACTTTCTGGGGTAATACTTGATCTTTTGGTTTTTCGATGACTACTTTATTCTTTGGCTTTTGCTTCTGCATCACAGCCTTAGAACTCGAGCAGCTTGCAGCAAAGAGAATTATAGCAAATAGAGTGAAAAGAATACTATTCCCACTCGATAGTGGATGGTGGTTTTGTGCTGATATCATAGACTACTCTATTTATACCTTTTACATTGTTAATGATCTCGCTCGATACAGTCGCGAGGAATTCGTGTGGCAATTTACTCCATTCTGCGGTCATCCCATCTACCGAATCCACACTTCTTAACGCAAGCGTGTATTCATAAGTTCTTTCATCACCCATAACTCCTACTGATTTAACAGGTAAAAGAATGGTCCCAGCTTGCCATACCTTGTCGTATAACCCTGATTTCTTGAGATTATTGATGAATATATGGTCAGCTTCTTGGTTTAAAGCTATTTTCTCTTCTGTCAGATCACCCAGTATTCTAATCGATAGACCAGGTCCTGGAAACGGATGACGGCCAAGTATGGATTGTTTTATCTCCAAAGCTTTCCCAATACGCCGCACCTCGTCTTTAAACAAGGTTCTCAAAGGCTCAACTATTTTCAATCCTAATTTTTCAGGTAATCCGCCTACATTGTGATGAGATTTAATAGTAGCCGACGGTCCGTGTACCGATAGTGACTCTATGACATCAGGATAAATAGTCCCTTGCCCGAGCCATTTTATCCCATCTATTTTTTTTGCTTCGGCCTCGAATACTTCTATGAATACCCGACCGATGATCTTGCGTTTGGTCTCAGGATCCGACACTCCTTTTAACTCACTTATGAACTTATCAGCTGCTCTGACACCCGTAACATTGAGACCCATATCTTGGTATGACTCCAATACTTCTTCGAATTCGTTTTTACGGAGTAGACCATTATCTATGAAAAAACAGACTAAATTTTCTCCTATCGCTTGCTGTAATAAAACAGCTCCGACAGTAGAGTCTACACCTCCTGACAATCCCATCAAGACTTTCTCCCCACCTATCTGCTCCTTGAGATCAGCTACTGTAGCATTGATAAATGATGCTGAGGTCCAGGTAGGTTCTATACCTGCAACCTTGGTCAAAAAATTACCAAGTATATCTTTCCCTTGTAAACTATGGCTCACCTCAGGATGAAACTGAATGCAATAAACTGGATATTTATAAGCATCTGGTTTTGACTTATATGCTGCTATCGGAATACTATCTGTCTTAGCAATTACCTCAAACCCATCAGGCACTTCGAGGACTGAGTCACCATGGGACATCCACACTTGACTATCCTGATCTATAGTAGAGAAAAACTCGTCTGATGTCTGTTCTATCTTTAGGTTTGCTTTGCCATATTCTCTGTGTCCTGCGCTTTCTACTTTGCCACCAAGTGTCTTAGCTATATATTGAGCTCCATAGCAAATACCTAATATAGGATATCGATTGAGCAATGGCTCCAGATCTATGTCCAATCTATCTGCTTGATTGACAGAGTATGGACTTCCCGCCAGAATAACTGCTTGTATAGTATCGTCTAGATCTGGTAATTTATTAAATGGATGTATCTCGCTGTAGACATTTAACTCTCTTATCCTACGTGCTATCAATTGGGTATACTGAGAACCAAAATCAACGATAAGTATCTTATTATCCATCCTTTGCTTGTTGTTTTAGTCGACCAGGCCTCTGCCTTCTTTCTTTACTTTTCCTTCTTCTACTAGGTCTTTCATGAGTTTATCCAATACCCCATTGATAAAGTCCTTACTTTTTGCAGTACTATACATTTTAGATACTTCTACAAATTCATTAAGTGTGACCTTAGTAGGTATTGTTGGGAAATGAATTAACTCGGTAATTGCCATTTTGAGCACGATCATATCTAGTACTGCAAGGCGCTCATGATCCCAGTTCTTAAGGCTCGGCTTGATTATCTTTAGTAGTTCTTCGTCTTCTTTGTGAGTATATTTGAGCAGTACACTTCCAAAGTCCTTGATCGTCTCCTCATCTGGAAAGTGCACCTCATAAAACTTAGGATCGCTTGCTGGTAATACCTTGACACTCTTTTTGAATGTACCGACGACCACTGATTTGTCATCTATCCAGTTAGCAAAATTATCTTCCATCAACTCATTGAAAAACTCATCCTTGCGGCAGTAACGATAGAGTTCTAGAATTATATCTAGGTGCGCTTTGTTATCACTTTCCTTTGCTAGGTAAGCTAGGTACTCCTCCGTCTTTGCAAAACCATCATATATCTTTTTGAAGTAATCCTTGTTGGAGATAGCTTCGAAATTGAGTGTGGAGAATTTCTTCTGAAGTTTAGCATTTTCAACCAGATTCTGAATGAGCTCATTCTGATATAGCTTCGCCGAGAATAGTTTGTCTTGTTCTGTGGGTAGATGCTTTGACTTCTTATTTGCTTCAGCAACTTCTGCAAGCGCAGTAATACTTTGCACAACATAGATATTGTACAGATATAAATTGAAGGTACTGTCTATGACCTCCCAATATCGCTTTTCGGCTTCCTTGTAGGTAAGTTCCTGATCTCTACTTAAAGAGAAGAGCAGTTGCATTACTTTGATGCGTATACTTCTTCTACTGAGCATTCAAATGTTCTGAGATATTACAAAATTCTGTAATGCAAAGAAAGCAAAGTATTCGATATACTAATAACTAAATAGCTTATTTATTTTCTAATTTCTATTTTAAGTTATGTAGAGACTTAACTGATTCATAATCAGGTAACTTATCTACGTGCCACTTATCTAAGATGACACCATTTTTCCATAACACTGTACCGGGATTAGACCTTACAATTGTTTTGAGTAATATGTCATCCGCAGTATAAAAATTGAAATTTAATCCTGCATCAGATTTTAACTGATCAAGCATATTTTTATCAGCTCCTCCAGCTACAGAATAAACTTGAAATCCGTCTGCCATAGCAGCATCTGCAAATGGTCTGATAACATCAGCGTAATCTGAGAAGAAATCAGGATCCCATTCATACTTGGTATATTCCTCTTCTCGACTGACTATATTATCTATCTTTTGCACGATACTATCTAGTCCTAAGCTAGTTTGCATCGTATCTAGACTTATAATAGTATCCTTAACCATCCTAGTTGCCTTCTGCCCCTTACCTTTCACAATATAACTGACGAACATGATACTGGGCTTCTCATCGTGTAGTAGCTCATCCGTGATATCCATACCATCGAGATCGGTGACCGAATATTCACCTATCTTATCCAGTTCTAGCGTAGACTCACCTAGTATTTGTTCAAATTCGAATTCTTCTTTCGGGTACTTTTTAAATTCTTTAATATACTGATCGAAAGGAACGGTCGTAACCTCTCCTGATTCCTTATTCTTAAGTTCGTAAGCGATTATAGGTACAGCTGCTAGCGCATCTAGTTGTGCGGTCTTAGTTTCTGCCACATTTACGCCCTTTTTGAAGGGTCTGAAGTCCCTGTTAGGTATATCCCATACTGAATTACTTAAGCATAAAAGAAGCCCTACAACCAACGTAGCAGCCCCCAAACCAAATCTGATATTAGTCGTAAATAGCTGATGCATGTCTTTATGTCTGAATAAAAAGTAGAATGCCGGGAACATTAAGCCTACATCTTTCAAAAACGAAGTGAAAGGTTTCAACTTCAGAAAATCCCCAAAACATCCGCAATCCGTCACTTGCATATTACTATCCTTAAAAACTCCCCATTCTGCAAATTTGAAGAAGTTAGTTCCACTTGGAACATATCCTGTTAAATACGTATACCCAGTCAATACGGTAAAGAAAGCCACCATGATCCAGAACGCCCAAACAGTAAATTTAGATCTTGAGCCTAGTATAAGCATGACACCTAATATCAGTTCGAACACGATCATTGCAGTCGAGAATTCGAACTTAATGCTAGAAAGCATAGAGAAAAGAGGTGTAATAAAAGAAAACCAAGTCTCAGAAAAAGTAGTGTCAAATGCAGTGAAGTAATCTGCCATTTTGAATCCCAAACCCATAGGATCTACAGCCTTGATCCAACCGCTAAAAATAAAAAATGCCCCACAGTAATTTTGCACATACGTCATGAACCAATTCTTGTGCTTTTTGAAACCAAAACCGACTATTAGGGTCAGGATAGCAGCTGCTATAGCTACGTATATCAATATTTTTGTGAGCGTCATTTTTGTTCTTTTTCTTCTTCTAATTTGATCAATGCAAATACTGCATAGTTGATCATGTCTGTATAATTAGCATCTAGACCTTCTGAGATGATGGTCTTACCGTCGTTTTCTTCGATTTGCTTTATCCTCAATATTTTCATGAGTATTAGGTCTGTCATACTCGATACACGCATATCTCTCCACGCCTCTCCGTAGTCATGGTTCTTCTCTGTCATCAGTTGCTGAGCCATTTGGAATTTACCATCATACAGCTTCTCTACTCGCTCAATATCCATCTCTAACTCTTCATCGCTTCCTAGCTCTAGTTGTATCAGTGCCATGATACAATAGTTGATTATACCGATATATTCCAGATCAATAGGATCATTCACTTTACTTACTCCCTTTTCTTCTATACTTCTAATACGATTAGCTTTTATGAAGATTTGGTCTGTAAGGCTGCTCGTACGTAGTATTCTCCATGCAGTCCCATAATCCTGCGCCTTCTTCATGAAGATATCTTTGGCCCAAGTGATCACTTCATTGTACTGAGATATAGTTTTCTCCAAAATCTAATTTTTGCAAATATACATAGTGAAAATGTATATATGACCTTTTTGTTCATTACAAAGGTGAGTCTTATTACTAGCTTATGTTCTTAATAAGAATTTAGGAAATGTGAATGGGCTGTTAATACTAATTAGAAGTATAGCACAGTAAAATATTTGATCATAACTAAATCAACAAGATTAAGATAAGAAGGTCAAATTAATCATCTTTGTAAGCACTTAAGAATCATGGGAATACTAATCATACTTATACTCTGCAATGTCCTATTAGCGATAATTTTCAAGTATTTCGATAAGTACAAGGTTGATAATCTGCACGCCATAATTGTGAACTATGCTATAGCTGTGGCAGTCGCTGGTATCGTACTTCAAAAGAGTCCTGTACCATCCGACCTATTCTCTAAACCTTGGTTCTTTTATTCCTTGCTATTATCCTTACTTTTTATCATTGGGTTTAATATAATGGCGCTCTCCTTCCAAAAAGCGGGTGTTGCCATCACAGCTATTGTTTCTAAGATGTCATTGATAATATCTTCAGGTTTTGCTATTGCATATTATTCTGAAGTGCTCAATCTCCCAAAAGGGATCGGGATAGTAGCAGCGATTATTGCTATCATCCTTGTAAACCTACCCTCTAGGTCAGACGAACTAAATCTTACCAAGAATAAGTATCTATGGCTCCCTATTGTGACCATGCTCATGAGTGGAGTGATAGAGATCATCCTTTTGATGGTAGAAGTAGAAGGAAAACTTGGAGGCGATGGTATTCTCTTTACTTCATCTAGTTTTGCGATGGCGGGAGTTTTTGGATTACTATTCGCAGGATTTAGAATGGTCACTCAAGGGAATCGAGTTACAAAGCAAGATGTAATAGGTGGTATCATTTTAGGCGTTCCTAATTTCTTTACAATTTACTTACTTGTTTTATTACTGACACGAGGTTGGGATGGCTCTATGCTGTTCCCGATCAATAGTGTGGGAATGCTTGCCTTGACAGTTATCGTGAGTGTTCTCTTATTTGGAGAAAAAGTGGATTTGAAAAAAGGGCTAGGGTTGGTTTTTTCTATACTTGCAATTGTTTTGATCTCATCTAGTTGATATGAAAGCAACAGATGAATATTACACTTTATCCAGTGCGAGTATAGGCGAATATAAAGACAGAGGCAGTAAATTCATAGGGTACGCATATCAGGTTAATTCTATAGACGCCATACAATTACACTTGGAAATACTCAAAGAAGAAAACCCAAAATGCGGACACATCTGTTACGCTTATGCCTTAGGCATTGACAGGAAAACATATAGGTCTAATGATGATGGCGAGCCATCTGGCACAGCGGGAAAACCTATATATAATCGGATCTTGAGTCATGACTTAACTAATACGCTAGTTGCAGTTGTCAGGTACTGGGGAGGAACTAAACTAGGTGCAACAGGGTTGATCAAAGCTTACAAGACCAGTGCAGAAGAATCTATCATTAACAATAAGATCATCTCAAAATATTTAGTAGATAATTTTCGTCTAGAGTTTGATTACGCTATCATGGGAGATCTTCTCAATCATCTAAAAAAACTAGACATAGAAATACTGGAGAAAGAACTAGGCACTAGTGCTTCTCTAAACATCGGTACTCGCCAGTCTAAGACAGTTGATCTACTAACCAAACTAAAAGCAAAGATGCTTAACATATCAGAAGAAAGAATAAATGAAAAAACCGTTGTCCACGGATTAAAAATAATACCATGTTAAAGATAGGAATAACCGGCGGAATAGGATCGGGTAAGACTACATGCTGTAGAATATTCGAAGCACTGGATATCCCAGTCTACTATGCTGATGAAGGTGCTAAGAGACTGATGTATAAGAACAAAAAATTAAAATCCGAGATAAAAAAGATCCTGGGAGAAGAAGCCTACTTTAATAATGGAAAAATGAATAAGGCTTATATAGGCGATAAGATATTTAATGACAAGTCACTGCTTAAGAAAGTCAACAACCTTGTTCACCCAGCAGTAGCTATGGATGTCATGAACTGGTTTGGATCGATAACGGACAAGCCATATGCCTTAGAAGAAGCTGCACTGTTAATAGAATCAGGGGCATATAAATTCTTCGATGAAATGATAGTAGTCACTGCTCCTATCGAGAACAGAATAGAATGGGTAATGAAACGCGACAAACTCTCAAAAAAGGAAGTCTCGCAAAGATTAAAAAACCAAATAACAGACGAGGAACGAATTAAAAAAGCGAATTTTGTCATCGTAAATGATGGTACTATCTCTTTAACCCGACAGGTACATACCATTCACAAACAATTGATCAAAAAGAAATAAAATGGATACATCAACCTTTACATCTCAAGACCTAATATCACTGGAAGATAAATATGGTGCGCATAACTATCACCCATTACCTGTAGTACTATCAAAAGGGGAAGGCGTTTATGTATGGGATGTAGAGGGTAAAAAATATTTCGATTTCTTGTCAGCTTACTCTGCTGTCAATCAAGGTCACTGTCACCCAAGGATCATCAACGCACTAAGCGAACAGGCTAAACAACTAACACTTACCTCACGAGCATTTTACAATGACATGCTCGGCAAGTATGAAAAATTCATTACCGACTATTTTAAGTATGATAAGGTATTGCCGATCAATACTGGCGTAGAAGCAGTGGAGACCGCGCTGAAGCTATGCAGAAAGTGGGCTTATACCGTAAAGGGAGTAGAAGCTAACAAAGCGAAGATCATCTTTGCAAGTGAGAACTTCCATGGTAGGACGCTTGCTGTTATATCAGCTTCAGTAGATCCTGATAGCACTAAAGGATTTGGTCCTTATATGCCGGGAATCGAGATCATACCATACAACGACTTACAAAAACTGGAAGAAGCACTGCAAGATAAGAATGTAGCAGCTTTTGTGGTAGAGCCTATTCAAGGCGAAGCGGGTGTGGTCGTTCCCGACGCAAATTATCTACCAGACGCACTTGCACTTTGCAAGAAAAATAATGTCCTATTCGTCGCTGATGAAGTACAAACCGGAATAGCTCGTACAGGTAAACTACTTGCTACCTGTGGCAACTGTAGTTGTGAAGGTAATTGCGAGAATAAGCCAGAAGTAAGGCCTGATATATTGATACTTGGAAAAGCGCTTTCTGGGGGTGTCTTCCCAGTGTCTGCAGTACTTGCTGATGACGATATCATGATGACCATCAAACCAGGTGAGCACGGGTCTACCTTTGGCGGTAATCCCCTAGCCTGTGCAGTAGCTATCGAAGCGCTCAATGTGGTGACAGATGAGAAGCTTGCGCAGAATGCAGAAAAGCTAGGCAAACTATTTAGAGAACGCATGCAAAGTCTGGTTGATAAATGTGACTTGGTTAATTTGGTGCGAGGCAAAGGATTGCTTAATGCCATCGTGATAAATGATAATCCAGAAAGTAAGACTGCCTGGAATATTTGTGTCTCACTAAGAGATAACGGACTACTCGCTAAACCTACTCATGGTAATATCATTAGATTCGCTCCGCCACTAGTCATGACTGAAGAAGAGTTGCATCAGTGCTGTGATATTATCGAGAAGACCATCTTGGAATTCAAAAAGTAAAAACTAATTAATCTAGATAAATTACTTGTAATACAGCGATAGTTGATGATATTCTAACCTTAGCTTTTATGGCCAAACTGCTTCCTTTTCTAATTTTTCTTTTTTTGGTTAAAGGTCTTATTGGACAAAATATTAATATTCCGGATACAAATTTAAAGTAAGTGCTGACTGGGGCTTTAATATTATATTTAGCATCAAGCACCAATAACATACTAACTCAACACAAACTCAAAGTAAGTCCAAACCCAGTTTTAAAGGTGATGATATTTTAATCAGTGCCCTAAAAACTTACCAGTATACCCTATCCATTTATTCATATACTGGAAGTCTTATAGATACACATTCTGTGAATCGAGATATCAAATTTTCTACAGCGAAACTAAAGGAAGGTCTTTACATATTTGAATTAACCAACAACTCGAGCAGGCATATCGAAAAGGTCTTGTTCATTGAATAATATTTTCTCTTATTCTAATCTTTATAAAATATACGTTGGCAACTATTATGCTTTACAAAAATCTAATAAACGCCGACATTACCTCTGCACCAATCATCATAAGCATTTGTTAACTCATCGACAACCTCTGGAAATTCACTTGCCAAATCTTGTCGCTCACCTGAATCTTTATCCAAATCAAATAGCTTCAATGAAAGGTCATCTGAGATTGGCTTGATATAAAGGCTAGTTGGTTCACCTTTCCAGTGATTCTCATTACTATTTGTAAGCTTCCATTTTCCTTTTCGCACTGCCCATGTCTTTTGCCATTTCCAAACTAGCAGCCTATCTTTTTGTGGCTCGAATAAATCTACTCCATCTAGGTTTTTATCATCAATATCAAATCCCACTAGTGCCCCAACAGTAGGTAAGATATCGATGGCTGATACATAATCCTTTTGCACCTTGTTTGGTTTGATAGTACCCGGCCAAGAAATCGACATCGGCACTCGTATTCCTCCTTCCCACAGAGAATACTTACCTCCAGTAAGAGGTCTGTTGTTAGCACCTGTCAAAGGAGATCCTCCATTGTCAGAGATGAATATAACCATTGTTTCTTTTTCGATACCCTGTTGTTTGATCGCCTCCAATAACCTACCTATATTGTCATCAAGGCAATGAAGATTTGCTAGATAGTAGTTACGCATATCAGTATCATTGATAGCTCCTAAGCGAGAGTACTTATCATAATAGGCCAAGTATGATCCTGGCGTGTGCTTACCAAATGCTAGTAGACTATCTGGATCATAATTAGCAATCGGTTTCACATTATACTTATCAAGATATTTTTGGGGTACTTCATGAATCAAGTGATGGACAGAGCTGTAAGCCAAAGTCAAAAAAAATGCCTCTTCCCTATTTTGCTGGACATAATTGATTGCTTCATCAGTTAGAATATCCGTGAGGTATCCGTCTTCATAGCTTTTCTCTGTTTGATTATGCATCAAAGGTCCTAACACCGCACTTGTTCCACTAGGGTCTTTAGTCCTATCTTTCATACTTTTAGAATGTAACCAGTAATCATGAGCATGAGCACTAAACCCTAAAAACTCATCATACCCATGTTGTGTTGGATATTCTCTCACATCATACTTATGAAAATTTCTACCTAGGTCACTTTTCCCAATGCGGGCTGTTGCATATCCCTCTTCTTGGAGATATTCTGCTATCGTCTTCACACTATCAGGAAGGCCTGGCCCCCAACTTGCGTTCTTATCCCACCTAAATTGGTTCTTGCCAGTGAGCATACCGACTCTAGATGGGCTACAAACTGGCGCAGAAGTGTAAGCCTGCGTAAACGTGATTCCAGAATTTGCTAAGCGGGCGATATTAGGATTGACAACTCGCGGATCATGGTTTTCAAATGCTTCAAAATCTGCATAACCGAGATCATCAACAACGATAAGAATTATGTTTGGATCTTTATTATTGTCGGACGGAGGTGAATTGGCATTATCACAAGACTGTATACATAAACATAGAATTATTAGAAACGCACATTTATAGTTCATGTATTTTTAGGCTTTATTGTGGAATTAATAATACTACGTTCTATTTTTTAATTTGAAAAACCCTAGCGTAATCTACCTGCATCTCATTGGGTAAAATACTATTATCTATTCCTTTTTGTCCTCCCCAAGATCCTCCTACTGCAACATTCAATATCAAACTAAACTCTTGGTCGAATGGCCATTCGGCATCTGTCTTATGTTCGTTTTGTATGCTATTATAAATTTCTCCATTTACTGAGAAATCTATCTTCTCTGGTGTCCACTCAACTGCGTAGATATGGAATTCATCATAGACATTTTCTACAAATATATTTTTGGTTTTCTCTGTATTTTTCATGTGGTTGTAGGCTTCCGAATGTATCGTTCCATGTATAGTATCAGGATCATATCCTACATATTCCATAATGTCTATTTCGCCACAACGCGGCCACCCTACCTCACTCCTATTATCCCCTAGCATCCAGATAGCAGGCCATATGCCTCGACCTGTAGGCAGTTTTGCACTTACCTCTACGATACCATATTTCCAAGAAGCCTTGCCCTCTGTTATCAATCTAGCAGAAGTGTATTGGGCAGTATCTATTTCTGCAGCATACTTCATATGACTCTTGCCTTCATATTCTTTGCTTTTATACTTTTCATTTTTGATCTTTTCTTTGTGCGCTTCTATGATCAGATTACCGTCTTGGACTCTAGCATTTTTTAACTGATCAGTATAATATTGCTGTTCTTCATTAGCGATGAATCCGTATTCATAGCTCCATTTATTCGTATCAGGCTTACCTTGATAGTTAAACTCATCACTCCAGACTAATTCGTAGCCATTATTTACCGGACTTTCTTCCATTCTCCTATACAACAATTCTGGTTCGTTAGTAGTAATGTAATCAAAGCCATGATCTACGAACAAGTCGATATCTAATTGCTCATTGACAGTCCACACATTCAGGCTAAGTCCGAGGTCTTTAGCTTCTGTGATCCACTGAGGATTATTTTTGAATGCATTTATATGATAATCTAAACCTGAAATACCGTCTTTGGCAAGTTCTTTTGGAGTCTTCGAGCCATCAAGGTATTGTGTATGAGCATTTGGATTTAGCTCAACGATCTTTTTCAAAATATTATAATCGAAACTTATGTACGAGCTTATATATCTTTCCGCTTGAAGTTCCGCTACTAACTCAACTGCTTTCTGAGCCATTCGCTCACCTCTTTCTTTAGTAGAGGCTGGTTTGATCTCGCACACCAGTCCTGTTGTTTTATTATGCTCCATACCTGCAAGGATGTATTGCTCTAGAGTTGGGAGTATTTCTCCATTGTCAAGTTTATGTTTGGCAAGATCTTCATAAGTCGTCTTTTCTACATTAAGTGAGGCATAACTTTCGTCATGAGTCACGATCAAGATGTCATCTCCCGTCATTCGCACATCAAATTCTGACCCTGTACACCCTATGGATATGGCATGTTTTAATGCTTCAATAGAATTTTCTGGCAGGTCATTTGCCTTCCATGCTCCTCTATGTGCTACAACGATATTATCAGCAAAAGTGATTTTATGATCTGTTGTACTTTGCTTGCAAGCAGTTAAAGAAGCGATTACTGAAACTAGAAGAAAAATTCGCATAATGTTATCTTATTTATAAAACTTCAAAATTGTACATACCTCTAGCCTTTAATTCATAAATAATCCGAACATAAAAAAAGAGAGCGAAACACGCTCTCTTTAAAATTACGCTATCAGGATTATTATTTTCTTTTAATCTAAAGTTCAATCACTGATACTGTCTGATCTTCTAATAGAAAACGGTATCAATACCCATCGTTCTGAGGATAACCAGCTCCCAACAGATCCAGATCTCCTTGAAAGATCGGGAAATTAATAAAGTGGTCTTTCCAGTTAGCTCGCGGGTCTTTGTCCCCTCCTAAGTTGGCAGGAAAAAACTCTCCATCTCCTGCATATGTTCTCATCTGCTCATTCATAACAGCAGCCCCCATTCGCTTGAGCGTAAACCAGCGTGATCCCTCAAAAGCTAGTTCGCGCGCACGCTCATCAAGTATCGCTTGCTGATTCAACAAAGTGATATCCGCTGCTCCTGCTCTTTGCCTGATAGCATTTATATAAGAAAGACCATCACCGCCAGACATCATCAATGCTTCTGCAGCAATCAAGTAAGTCTCTGCTAATCTATAAACTAAGATATTACTTCGTTGTAAGTACGAGTTAGGGTCATCATCTTCTTGCGCAAACTTAATACACGAAGGATGTAGACGCTGATAATATCTAGCATAAGTAGAACTAGGATTTTCAAGATCTGTGATCGGCGCATAGATGTCTATTTCCTGCCCAATATTCTCCCCAGTATTGTAGTAATATTTTAGTCTAAAATAAGTGTTATCATCTCTGGTATCACCTGGGTCTTCAGCAAGCAAACCTTGCAGATAAAGATTAGGAAGAATCCTGCTAAAGCCTCTGCCCCCTTGCTCGACGTCTGAGTTGATACCAGATATCTGAAAATACTGCGTTACATAATTAGCATTGATCATCGTAGTCCCACCACCGCCTAACACATCATCTAAGGCTTGCACTACAAAAAGTTGCTCTGAGTGATCTCTATCTCCTGCAAACACATCACCAGTATTACCAACGAGGCTGTGAGGACTCTCAGGATCTTCTATGACCGAGATAGCCTGAGCCGCCGCCTCCGTCCAATCTTCTTCCCACATCGCTACTTTCGCTTTTATATGTTTAGCGGTTCCTTTGGTTACTCGTCCAAAATTTGCTGTCCATTCTAAGTTGTCAATGGCAAATTCAAGATCGCTTTTTATCAACCCAAATATTTCTTCTTTACTTGACTTATCATTAACTACATTGAAAGCATTATCTACAGTGACGGACTCTGTTGTCACGAAAATGTTGTTATACATTCTATATAGATAGAAATATGAGTTAGCTCTGAAGAACTTCGCTTCAGCAATGATCTGATTCCTAGTCGCCTCGTCTATATCTTCTATCACCTCTGCTGCATTGATAATATCAGTAGCTCGGTTAGTTATATTATAGAAGTGCTTCCAAAATAAAGTAGAAGCAAAATTAGCCCCCAAGTCTACAGCCGATACCGCTCTTTGATATCTCCCTATAAGTCCTAAGTAGCCCGACCTATTAAACGCTAAGTCACTTCGAGATGGCAATAAGACGCCTCCCATAAAATCCTCGATCCGTCTATCGTATCGATCTCTATTAAACTGATATAAACTTACTACTCCTGACTTAAGACCTTCCTCCGTAGTATATACATAGGACGAATCTATGAGTGTACTGGGTTGCTCACTGAGGTAGTCTTCGCAAGAAACTGCGACCAAGAATAATCCTACAAATAAGAAACTGTACTTTACGATTTTATTAATATTTATTGTTCTCATAATTATTATTCTTTTTTATTACAAACTAACTTTTAAACCAAATGTGAATGCTTTTGCATCAGGATAACCAGTATCTGCACTCGAGAAAGTATCTCTGATGTTGACCTCAGGACTGTATCCTATATAGTCTGTATTTGTGAATAAATTTGTTGCAGTGACATAGAGTCTAATCTGCTTCACATTGATAGTTGATAATAGTTCACTAGGTAATGTATAGCCCACACTTACTGTCCTTAATCTGAGATACGATGCATCTTTGACGGCTAACGAATTAAGATACTGAGGTGTAGAATCAAAGTTAGGTCTTGGGAATGTTGTCGACGGGCTCTCGGGAGTGTAGTAAGGAACTTTTACCCCATTTAGTTTCCCCGATAGGGTTCCTCCATTGTTAAAACTAGATAAGAATGGATTTACCTTGGTCGCACCATCTACGGCGTAGAAATCTACGAATAAGTCAAAACCCTTAAACGATACATTAGAAGAGAATGAGCCAAACCAGTTAGGATTACCATCTGTAAACACCCTATCCTCTGGTGTGATCTTCCCATCTGGAGTCCCAGTGACAGCTCCATTAGCATCTACCCCATTAGTATCTTTTATCCTGATGTCTCCTGGCCTTAGATTTTCTTGTGGATTGGTCGATTCTGGATTCGCTTGAGGGGCCGTATCAAAATTATCACCTGCTTGCCAAATACCATCAAACTCATACTGCCTGATGACTCCTATAGGTTGTCCTACATAATAATTATAGGCATCATCTTCTAATACAGGATTCCCATTACCATCTTCGTATAAAGCTATCAGTTTGTTTTTGTTATTTGATAAGTTAGCAGAGATAGACCACTTCAGATCTTCTGTGTTGATAGCATTTGCCGTTAAGCTCAATTCTATTCCTGTATTCTGTACCTCTCCTGCATTGAAGTAGGTGAAAGAATAACCAGTGGTAGACGGCACTCCTCTTCTGAGTAGTAGATCTTTAGTCCTCGAATCATAGAATTCTATATTACCACTCAAGAGTCTTTTAAAAATAGAAAAATCCAAACCTACATTTAAGGTTGTTATGGTCTCGTGTTCTAAATTAGGATTAGGCAATACACTAGTAGGTGAATATCCTGAGACAGTCTGTCCACCAAAAATATAGTTCTGCCCTATCGCAGTAAATAGAGAAGTATATGGACGACTCAGTGAATTTGCCAATGACCCATAGCTCAATCTCAGTTTCATCTCTTGTATGGCATCTACCGAATTTAAAAAATCCTCGTTGTGCATCTTCCAGGCTACTGCCGCTGCGGGGTTGTAAGTCCACTTATAATCGACTGCATTGACAGAAGATCCGTCAGCCCTCAAGGTCGCAGTAAATAGATATTTCTCTGCAAGATTGAATCTAGCTCTCCCCATGTAAGAAGCCGTTCTTACCTTCGTTTTATCCCTGTTTACAGTTACATTACCTATTGCATTAGTAATGCCATCATAACCTAACGTTTCGTTGATAAAACCTCTTCCTTCCGTTAATGTACGAGAGTATTTATTCTCATCTATCGCTTGCACCAATGTCAAGTTGAATGAGTTTATATTGTTTAACTGTTTGTCGTAGGTCAATATATTTTCTATGAAGAATGCTTCCCGTAGTTGATTATCTATCCTAGCGATTCCGTTATCAGTATCTCCTGCGGAACTTAAGGAAGATTGATATTGTCCTCTTTCTGAAGTTTTACGTGTCCCCGATATTTTAAATTGATACTTGAGATCATCTGTTATCTGATAAGAAGGGATGAAGTTTATTACAAAATCATTTCCTGTTTCATCGTTTTGAGATTCTCTTAAATTCCACAATGGACTAGTAGCTGATAGTTCTTCTCCACTCGGAAATCTAGTAAGCCCTCCGCCAGGCTCGTATGCTCTACCTAAAGGTGAGAAAGTGATGACATTGACATTTGCTGCTCGTTCAGTATCGTCATTCAGCAAATTGACATCAAATCGTAAAGACATCTTATCATTTACGGTTTGATCAACATTGAGTCTGAGATTCTTTCTAGTATAGGTGGATGTAGGTATGATTCCTTCTTCTTTGAAGTAGTTAAGGCTGGCATACACCTTGGTAAATTCTGTTCCTCCATTCAAGCTAAACGACTGGCTATTGACCATTCCAGAACTCAATAGTTCTTCTTCCCAATCCACAAATTGATTACTGCCGATGGATTCTAACTCTAACTCAGAGAAAACATCTTCGTCGGCAAAATAAAGATCATCAGCATCTGTGGACCTCAATGCTTCTCGACGCAATTGCGCAAATTCCTGACCATTATAAACATCAAAATTTCTTTCGATAGATTTAGAAGTAAGAAAACCATGATAGGAAATATTAAGCTCCTCTGCTTTACCTCGTTTAGTAGTGATCAACACGACACCGTTGACTGCACGCGAACCATATATTGCTTGAGCAGAAGCATCTTTTAAAAACTCCATCGACTCTATATCATCAGGATTAATGTCTTCTATACCTCCATCTCTGACAACTCCATCGACGACGTATATACCACTCACATTACCCTCGATAGAACCTCGCCCTCTGAATATGATCTCTGATGTACCGCCTGGTCTCAGAGACCCGCCTCCTACATCTACCTGTAAACCAGATATTCTACCTCTGAGCATCTCGTTAACATCAGAGGTCGGTGTTAGTACCGCTTTGTCGAGGTCTGTCTTCGCTACAGCACTTACCAGATCACTCTTCTTTTGAGTACCATAACCTACTATGATGACTTCATCTAGGCTACTTGCATCTTCTTGTAAAATAATTGTGAGAGAGTTACTACTCAACACGACTTCTTGTTCTCTATATCCTAGATATGAAACCACTATTGCAGTAGCCTCATCACTTACATTGATCGAAAACGTACCATCTATATCTGTGGCTGTTCCATTGCTAGTTCCTTTCTCTAGTACTGTCGCTCCTAGCAAAGCCATGTTATCATTCGCACCTATGACAGAACCCGTTATTGTCCTTTGCGCACTAGATTGAGATATGAATAAAATAGTAGTGAAAAACACTGCGAGCAGCATCCTATTGGAAATTGAAATTAAATTTGGTTTCATTTAAGTTGAGGTTTAGTATCCATTATTTTATAAAGTACATTACTAATTTAATACCGACAATAATAATTATTAGACATTACTAAATTGTAAATAAATAATTTCTTCTATGTTAAATTCGTAACATATATGCTAAAAATGTATATTAATCAATGTTATTTAATAAAGCAAATTATTAAACTCAGAGTTAAGCTTATTCAGGATATCTTTAGACTTTTGAACTATATATCGATACTCCAAAAAAAAGATCTTTTATAACCAATTTTTGCATTTAATACTTCAAACTTGAGCGGTATATTCAAGCCCGTATTCCTAACAGAAAGCACCTGTATCTTAGTAGTAGCATGAGGCAAAATTTCGATAATATCTGTATCCGCATGAAAATCATAGATTGACTTATTACTTAGCATAAATCTTGCATCAGAAGAATTTGTGATCTCTATCTCTAACACATCGGTATCGCCTATCATACCTTTGTGCTCCACAGTGAGGCAGGCATCTATTAGTGCTTTTAAGTTCTCTTCTTTTCCAGATAGGATATTTCTAAACCAAGCTATTGTTCTTCTAGCAAAGAGCGCTTCTTTTATACTTTCTTCCGTTTTCTCTTTTGCTAAGACCAACATGATGGGCCTATGTCCACCCATTGCTATTTCAAATTGATAATCGACTAAACCATGTATATCTGAAGTACCGATAACAGCAAGATTATTTTCTAAGGCTATTTTGAGTGCCTCTTCGGAGTAGGTAAGATCATTCACCACTTCTATACCATGTAGAAGATCATTATCGATGAGTTTTTTATGAAATTCAGTGAGCTTTGGAATCCCGTCTTTGGTCTGAGCGTACCAGTTAGGGTGATTCCAAAATATGAATGCGCCTTGAGCACGAGCAGCCTTATAGGATTCAAAAGCATCATCCACCATTATCTTATTTGCATCAGAGATGAAAAGTGCATTGGCATGCCCTGGTGGCATATCTCTAGTAATCTCCGTACCATGAATCACCAGTAGGTCATGGGCTTTTGCATATTCCTTTCCTAGCACATATGACCTATTCCTATCTTCATGTTTGATATCATCTTTCCATGGTTGGTACTCGATATGTTCTGTGAGGGATATTGCATCCAGACCATCTCGCAATGCTTCTTCGATACGGATATTAGGCCATACTTGCCCATCGCTAAATACGGTATGTATATGAAAATCACACTTTAAGGTCTTAAAGCCTTCTACATCTGGGAATTGAATCTTGCGATCTGTATCCTGTGCAGAGACCAAAGTGAAGAAGCAAAAACAACTTATGAACAGACAAATTTTTCTCATGGCAATGATTTTAAAACATTAATATAAGCAACAATTCATTACGTTTTCAAAAATTAAATACTAGGTGTTACACCTAGCTTGTATTAGGGTTTTCTCTATCCTCTCCTGTTTATATGACGACTAACTTGTAGGTAAATATGAAACCCATGAATACATTAAAAATAAGCTTAGTATTAGTATGCGCTTTATTATTGAGTTCTTGCTCCAAGCTATTCGAAGATCAGTATAGGACTCGAGATAATCAAATCTCTCAACTAGAAGAGCAAGTAGACCATCTCCAAGAGACTAATACAACCCTCCTCGCTCGCATGGAAGACCTATCCATAATAAATAAAACAGAGGCTGAAAGCATTAAGAATTCTCTTGAAACCATTGGAGATCAATATGGATTCATCCAAGACCTGACTTCGAAGATTCATGAGAAGGATTCTATCAATATGGAGTTAGTCAACAACCTTAGGAGTTCGCTAATAGATTTTGATGATGAGGATATCGCCATCGAAATCAAAGGTAATGCTGTCTATGTGTCCATCTCGGACAAGATGATGTTCGCTAGTGCAAGTAGTAAATTGAACAAATCATCCAATACCGTACTAGGTAAAGTAGCAAGAGTCATTCTGGATAATGAGAATGTGAATGTTCTTGTAGAGGGACATACTGATAGCGTTCCTATCAATAATAAAAACTATAAAGATAACTGGGATCTATCCGTACTCAGGGCTACTGCTGTTGTACGCAAATTGCATGAGCAGTTCAATATAGATCCTGCGAGACTTACTGCAGCCGGAAGATCTTTCCATATCCCAAAACAAAATAACGAGACTGTAACAGGAAGATCACTCAACAGAAGAACCGAGATTATTATCACACCTAAGATGGACCAGTTCTTTAAGCTGTTAGAGGCACCGCAAGTTATTGGTTAATAGAGAGAATATTAATCCGTCTTCTTCGGAGCAAATCGCTCGTTGATACTTTGTGTCGGCTTAGGTGGTAACTGCTTAGATATTGATGAGTCTGGTTTAGCAGGTAGTTCTTGTACAGGTTTGATTTGTACAGGTTCTGGAGTTTCAGCAGCGGTGTTTACTGTATTCGTAGTAGTGGATGCAGATGGAGCATTTTCCACAGGAGTATTAGGAGTGGTCATCGTTGCTTTCTTCTTCACCTCATCTGGGTATTCTATCCGTACATGATTTATGCTTTTGAGAAGTGTTTTAAATACTTCTTTACACTGTTCTAGTTCTTTGAAAGTCAGATTGCTCTCATCTAATTGGCCATGATCTATCTTATGAGCTATTATCTTTTCTACTAGTCCATCTATATCTTCTGCGGTAGGTGATTTGAGTGATTTAGATGCGGCCTCTAGAGAGTCTGCTATCATAAGGATAGCTTCTTCTTTAGTCTTGGGTAGTGGTCCCGGATATCTGAATAGTGATTCGTCAAACTCTCGATCCGGCTCCGCTTTGAGCTGATTACGATAGAAATATTCGACTCTGGTAGTACCATGATGTGATATGATGAAGTCAACAATTACTTTCGGTAATCTAGCTTTCTTAGCTAATGCCTCTCCCTCAGTCACATGATTGATGATTGCTTTCGCACTTTCAAAATTATTCCAATTATCATGTGGATTATTGGGTGATTGGTTCTCTATAAATGCTGCAGGGTTATTTAGCTTACCAATGTCATGATAGAGTGCCGCTGCTTTTATAAGTAGTGAATTTGCGCCTATCTTATCTGCCGCCGCTTCACTGAGATTAGAGACTTGTAGGGAGTGCTGTAGGGTTCCTTGTGCTTCTATGGACAGTCGCTTGATCAATGGATTATTCATATCTGCAAGCTCTACCAATGTAATGGATGAAGTAAACCCAAATATCTTCTCCAACAGAGGTGTAAATGGATATGCTAATAACGCTAGAAAAGAGGACAAAGCCAACCAACCAAAATTACTGATCTGGATATCTGCGAAATTATTTGCCTTGATGGCAGATAGACCAAAATACCCTAATATATATACTCCGAAAATTATCAGGATCGTAGAGAAGAACTTGTTCCAATATCTTGTATCTGACACAACAAGTACAGTCACGATACCAGCTAATATTTGCAAGAATGTAAACTCATATCCAAGCTTGGATAAAAAACTGACTATTAGAATTATCACAATATGATGAAACAACGCTAAACGATCAGTAAAGAAATTCTTGACAACTATAGGCACAATACAAAATGGTATCATGTAGCTACTAAGATTGTCCGTATCCTCGATGAAGTAAACTAACAAAGCGAATATGACCGGCCACATCAATAGGAATGTAAGACTGTAAATACTTTCATAAACATCAGGATATTCTAATCGGCAAAACAATATCAAAGCTCCTATAGCAAGGCAAGTAAGTAATAGATAGCCAGCAAAGTTTATCCAGTTAGAGGGTATTAATCTGCTGCCTTTGACCTGGGCATCGTTAGCACGTAGAAGCACTAGTATCGACTTATCTATGATCTGCCCATTAGAAACTAATACGGTCCCTTTAGAAATAGTCTCGGCAGTGACTAGCTGCTGACCATTAATATTAGTGATCTGATCTGGATTTTGATTATCAATAAAAATATCTTCTTGTGCCGTCACTTCTGGCCCACTCCATACATCACCGACGCTATAGTTTATTACTCCAGACTTCTTTGGGAATAGAAAAGAGATTATCAGTATAGTCACTCCTATCACCACAAACCTCATGACATTCTTGACCGGAGTAGAGATATTAGACTTATTTCGATTCATTAAATTTATTTCGTATCGTTCTCGAGACTAAGGTAACCATTGTATCTCTGAGTCTCCTTTATCAAATATTAATTTTCTGGATAATACAAAGAAATAGTCTGAAAGTCTGTTCAGGTATTTGATGGCTATTGGGTCTATTTCGTTCTCGCCAGAAAGCGTGATAGCTCTTCTCTCTGCTCTTCTACACACAGTCCTACATATATGCGCAAGAGATGCGTTCTCATTGCCACCTGGTAAAATAAAAGTCTTGAGCGCTGGCAAATATTCATTCATATTATCGATTCCTTTTTCCAACGCTTCAATGTCTTCCTCTTTTATGACCGCTTTACTGGTATTAGTCGGATTAGCAAGCATGGACCCGAGGTCAAATAAACTCTTTTGTATACCCATAAGAACTTGTTTTAGCTCCATATCGTTCAGCTTACTGATCAATAAACCGAGGAATGAGTTCAATTCGTCCACACTTCCGTATGCTTCTATGCGGATATCATCCTTAGATCTTCGTTCTCCGTTGAATAGTGAGGTCTGTCCCTTATCACCAGTCTTAGTGTATATTTTCATAGAAGGACAAAGTTAGCGTATTGAGCGTAGATATATCAGCTGATCCGCCTAAGATACATTGTATCTATGCTCGGGATTGCTAGATAACACGATATTTTCATTCTTAACATCGGTTTCTACTAGTCCATCTCTCAGTCTGATGATACGGTGAGAGTGCTCTGCAATATCTGGTTCGTGAGTTACTAGGATAACAGTATTCCCGTTCCTATGAATCTCTTCAAAGATACTCATGATCTCTATGGAGGTCTTTGTATCAAGATTTCCTGTAGGCTCATCGGCGAGGATTATAGCAGGATTATTTACTAGTGCCCTTGCAATTGCTACTCGCTGTCTTTGTCCACCAGAGAGCTCATTAGGTCGATGGTCCATTCTATCTCCTAACCCTACACTCTCCAAAACTTCTGCTGCTCTTTCTGTTCTTTTTGACTTACTGAGACCTGAGTAGACCAGTGGCAATGCAACATTGTCTAGTGCTGTAGACCTAGGCAATAGATTGAATGTCTGAAATACAAAACCTATCTCCTTGTTACGGATATCTGCTAACTCACCATCCTCCATTTGGCTTACATTAGAACCATTAAGTACATACTCACCAGCGGTAGGTGTATCCAGACAACCCAATAAATTCATCAATGTAGATTTACCTGAGCCCGATGGACCCATAAGCGCCACATATTCATTTTTGTTGATACTTAGCGTAATTGACTTCAAAGCATGGACTTCCATAGTACCCATGACATAGGTCTTTCTAAGATTATTTATTGATATTATTTCGTTCATGCTTTTAATTGATAGTTGTTTAGCTAAGAAGTATTTAAAAAATACGATCCTAATTTATTTGCAAGTAATTGAGTCCCTATACCTCAGCTTTTTCTCGACCAATAGCTTTGGTCCACAGACTCCTCTGAGCAATAAACCTTACAATAAACCTTAAAAGAGCTTCCCCTAGATAATCAAGCACTAACACGTAATTACAATCTCCAGTATCCAGTTGCGTCTATACGTTCAAAACCTTAGGCACCGTAAAATATTCTTCATTCGCATTGGGTGCATTCTTCAATGCATCTTTTCTATTCAATTCATTATTTACTTTGTCCACTCTCCAGGTATACTCTTCTTGATTCAAATAAATAAGTGGTTCTTCACCATCTGTATCTACTTCCTGCAGTTTGTCTATCATATCGAGAATAGATCTAAGGTCATCTTTTATGATCTTCCTATCCTCGGGTTCTAGGTCAAGTCTTGATAATTTCTCAAGCTTCAATATTAGTTCTTCATTTATTTCCATAGTAGAATATTCGATGAGTTGCACCCTTTTTTCGGTGAATATCTTTCAAAACGCTAAACAAGTCATTATTAATCATATTTTAGCGAACTTTTAGAAAAAATAGTAGCGAAATCACCAATGTCTGAGCAATCCAAAATAATAAAGCATGTAGCGATAGCTGGAAACATCGGAGCAGGCAAAACTACGCTCACCACACAGCTCGCAAAGCACTTCGGATGGGAAGTCAATTATGAAGATGCAGACACCAATCCCTATTTAAGTGATTTTTATAAAGATATGCGTAGATGGTCGTTTAATCTGCAGATATATTTTCTCAATAGCAGATATGGTCAGATCATCAACATAAGGGAAGGCGACAAGGTAGTGGTACAGGACAGAACGATATATGAAGATGCTTTTATCTTCGCTCCTAACCTCCATGATATGGGGCTGATGTCCACTAAGGATTTCAACAATTATTTTAGTCTATTTAAGCTCATGACATCACAGGTCAGCCCACCTGACTTACTCATCTACCTCAAGGCTAGTATCCCTACGCTGGTATCACATATACATACGAGAGGGAGAGATTATGAAGGAAATATGAGCCTTGACTATCTCAAGAAACTCAATGAGCGATACGAAAACTGGATAAGTAACTATAGCGAAGGTAAATTGCTCATCATAGACGTTGATAATCTTGATTTCAAAAACAAATCTGAAGACCTAGGAAGCATTATACAGAAGGTAGATGCAGAATTGTTTGGCTTATTTTAGGTTTAAGATTCTCAGATGTGCTCATCTAAATCTGCAGAAAATTTCATTAGCGCGTGCGTGAGAATCTAAATAAGAGAACTTCGATATTTTGCTATTGAACAAAATGGAGTCAACTCACCACTTCTTATCTTATAATGAGAATAGGTGATTTAAAAAATTCATTTATTGAAAAAACCTTTTCACTGTTCAGCGGTTTTCATTTGAAACAACATATGCTCAAGAAACTACGTGATACCTGTGACCAATATAATGCGAATCTCATTGCAGTATCCAAGACTAAACCTAATGCTCAGATCCTAGAACTCTACAATGAGGGGCAAAGAGCCTTTGGCGAAAATCGTGTCCAAGAATTAGTCGAGAAATATGAGTCTCTACCAAAGGATATAGAATGGCACATGATCGGTCATCTACAAAAAAACAAGGTCAAGTACATCGCTCCTTTTGTAGACTTGATACATAGTGTCGATAACTTGTCGCTTTTGCAAACGATCAATAAAGAAGCAATCAAGAACAAAAGAACAATTCCAGTTTTGCTACAAATAAAGATAGCCACCGAGGAAAGCAAATTTGGGTCTGATAAAGAAGAACTCAGAAGTCTGGTTATCGAATCATTTCATCTTGAAAATTTAAAAGTATGCGGTGTTATGGGCATGGCGACTTTTACTGATGATCTGGAGCAAGTGCGAAGCGAATTCAAATCTTTAAAGCAATCTTTTGACGAGATAAAATCGGAGTACTTTGCTGATCAAGATGACTTCAAGGAGATATCCATGGGTATGTCTGGCGACTATAAGCTTGCGCTAGAAGAAGGGTCCACTATGATTCGGGTAGGTAGTTTGCTGTTTGGCGCTAGATAAAATAAAAAATCTGCTTCCGCGGAATAAGTTAAACTTCGCAGATCACACTTTTGTATTACTCTTTAGGTCTTTATGAATTTTAAAGTCGTGCTTGATCGTTCATTTTTGATCTTGACGAAATAGCTGCCGGAAGGAAGGTTAGTTGTATCTATATTTTTAGTCTTTCTTAGATATCCTTTACTGATTGCAATTCCACTTACGTCTACGATCGTGTACTCAAATATCTGATCTGCATCGAGTTCTATTTTGAGCTCATTGATGACTGGGTTTGGGCTTATTGCAATTACTATTTCTTTACCGACTTCATCTATTATTGCTACCGTTTCATTGGCTATATCTGATGAATATATTGCTAGCCCTCCTCTCCTGTTACCTACTAAAACATCTAGTACACCATCATTATTAATATCAGCAACGGCAGGGCTAGTTCTTATCCCTTCTCTGATATTTCCTAGATTGTCATTTACTAAATTAAACTCACTATTCACCTCTCCAGAAATTCCATCATATAGATAAACCCGACCGTTTTCCGACCCTGTGAATAGTTGTAGCTTATCACCATTGAGATAGAAGTAAGGACTGCTATAATTATTTATAAAGTTGATATCCTTAGTGCTCACTCCGCCAAAAACCTCTGAGGTGATCTCCTCAAATTTCGGTGCAGCAGACGACCCTATATTTCTTAGATAATTCAAACTTCCTATCACCCCATCGACACTATTAAAATTTCGCTCTCCTACCACTAAGTCCGGAAGCTCATCTTGATCAACATCGATGATAAAAGGTTTAGCATACGTTCCGACTTTGATATCTTGATACTCATAGATCGGAGTTTTAAACCGGTAGGCATTTCCAGCGCCAGCTTCATTCTCCAGATAGTAAAGAAAGCCTCTGTCATCTCCTATCAATAGATCCTGATCTCCATCCCCATCTAGATCACCAAAGGTCGGTGCAAGATCCAAAGAAGTATCAGAGAATTGAGAAAAACCCAAATAATCCTCATCTTCAACCACGAACTTTGGCACATTGTAAGTCCCAACATTCCTCAAATAATAAAGTCTAGATCGTAATGAGTTGTCAACTCTAAATCCAGAAGTTCCTACAACGATATCTAATAAACCATCCTGATCAACGTCTGTGAAAGTTGGACTACTTGCAGTACCAAAATGAAGCATGTCTCCGATTAAAAACTGCTTATCATTGAGATCAAAATCAGGTTCGTCATTAGTACCTTGATTTTTATACATCCAGATGTGATTATTATTTTGAATGGCCTTTTCTTCATTGGGTGCGGCTATTAAGTCCTTCAGACCATCATTATCAACATCTATATAAAACAAGGCATTAAAAACCTCTATCTCTACAGGTTCATCATAGGTAGGAAAACCTACGATAGATGAAGAAAACCAAGCATCTGACTGACTGCCTCCATTAGTCAAAGCGACTATCCCGTTGTAAGTCAGATCACCGAGAAAGATATCTATCAATCCATCTCCATTCTCATCAAAAGCAGTGATAGTCGAACCAGCATGTCTGATCTCTACTACCTCTTGTCGCAGACTGCCTCCGCATCTATTCCCATCGCCACTCAACACTACATCTTCTGAAAATCCACTCTCTATAAACTTACCATAGCAGACATCCTCCAACTCATAGACCAAAGTATCTAATCCCAGATTTTTTTCTACTGCTACATTCTTATAAAAACTTACCTGTCCACCAGAAGGATCAAAAGCAATGATATCTAGATCACCATCACCATCAAGGTCCGCAATCTCTGGCAGATCAATACTTGATACATAGACCTGTGTTACATTACTGCCAATCCTAAAATACAAAATATCGGATTGCCCTAAGCTCGAACTTAATTTTTCAAAACTAAGTTTGCCGTTTTCTCTTGTTCCTCGATGCACCTCTATTCCTGCTATGCCTACTCCCACAGGATAGCTAAAAAGATCAGGTATACCATCAGCATTATAATCCCTGACCTTGATCCAGTTTTCTACTTTGGGAAAATCTTTTTTATACTCGGGAGCAAAAGTATACTTGGTCTCACCTGGGCCACCAATATTGAGATAAGGCAAAAGCACATTCCCTAGCCTATCAAAAACCAGCAGATCCAATAATCCATCGCCATCTAGATCTATAGCATTAAACTGAGGTGCGATGAGTCCTCCGACCCAAGGATCGGTAATATCTTGACCATTCTTAACAAGAGGAATGTCCAACCTATCGTAAGATTGGGCCTGAATCTCAATATTCCCTGCACATATAAGTAAAAGCACAAAGAAATATGCCTGCTTTATATGTAATGCGTATGGAATTGCTAACTTCATATCTACGATGTATCCGAAAATGAAGAACTCTTTTTTATTAGTTTTCATTCTAAATGGACTGTTATATATTAACAATCTGTCTGCACAAGATAGTACCTCTACTTTACAATTAATAGATAATACGTCCCCCTCCCTGATAGCTCAGGATAAGGATATTACAATATCTGAGCTCAAGCTACTTCATGCAGGAGATGACCTAGTATATAATGCAATCGGTGCTAATGGTAAAGCAACTATTAGTATAAACGGTGATGACCAAGAAATAATATTCAAAGATGGATATGCAGGTACAGGATGGGAAGTAGATGAATCAGGCGGATTAAAATACCTAAGCTTCCTAACCGCTGATGGTGCGAAACAACAAGCACTCTATCATGTATCCAAAACGGATGGTCTTCACCGAATCAGAGAAATACCGCTGTGGCTGTCAATCATACCGCCACTATTAGCCATATTCTTAGCCTTGATATTCAAAGAAGTAAATGTCTCTTTGTTCGCAGGGATATGGGCTGGAGCATTTATAGCTGGCGGCTTAAGATTAGATGGTATCTATTATTTTTTCAAATCATTCTTTAATGTCCTAGAGAAATATATTATCTCTGCACTCAGCGATGCGGGGCATTTATCGGTAATCCTTTTCTCATTATTGATCGGCGGTATGGTAGCCATTATTTCTAAGAATGGGGGTATGGCTGGAGTAGTGAAAGCCTTATCAAAATACGCTCGATCACCGGTCAGTTCCCAATTCATCACTTGGCTGCTGGGCGTTGCTATTTTCTTTGATGATTATGCTAACACTTTGATAGTGGGTAACACCATGAGATCCGTAACAGACAAATTCAAGATATCAAGAGAAAAGCTCGCATATATCGTCGATAGTACTGCCGCTCCTGTTGCTGCAGTAGCATTCATAACCACATGGATAGGAGCAGAACTAGGCTACATAGATGATGGTCTTAAACTATTAGAGTTGGATACAGGGATGACTCCTTATGCTGTATTCCTAGCTTCTTTGAAGTATTCTTTTTATCCATTTCTTACGCTAATATTCATTCTATTTGTCATATTCATGAAAAGAGATTTTGGTGGAATGTACAAAGCAGAAATAAGAGCAAGATCAACTGGTCAAGTCTCGCCAGCAAATACAGAATCTGAAGATGAACCAGATATGGAAGATCTGTCTCCAGTTAAGAATGCACCACTAAAATGGTACAATGCAGTATTGCCAGTGATGACGGTTATTGGGATGACCATATTTGGGTTAATAGATACAGGTATGCAATCTGTGTTTGGCTCTCTCTCTGAACTCAATGCAGATGTCTCAAATAATTATGGAGATATCTGGACTAATATGCAGATACTAGAAAATACAAACGCTGGATTCTTTTCTAAACTAGGAACGCTTATAGGAAGTGCGGACTCGTACGTGGCACTGCTGTGGGCATCGCTGTCGGGCTTGATAGTCGCGATAGCATTGACTGTCGGGAGTAGGATCATGAATCTATTTGATACGATGCATTGGATGGTGACTGGTATCAAGACCATGCTGCCAGCTATTATCATCCTGACCTTAGCTTGGGCTCTAGCCATCACAACTAAAGAATTGCACACTGCTGATTTTTTGAGTTCTGCGCTGCAGGACACGATCAATCCATATGTATTCCCAATGATCATTTTTGTATTGGCAGCATTTACAGCATTCTCCACAGGGTCTAGCTGGAGTACGATGGCCATACTTTACCCGATAGCAATTCCTACTTCCTATGCCATCAGTCAGGCTAATGGATTATCACCAGAGATCACGATGGAATTAATGCTTAATGTCATCGCTACAGTATTGGGAGCATCTGTACTTGGTGATCATTGTTCACCTATCTCAGACACGACCATACTGTCCTCACTAGCAACGGATTGTAATCATCTAGATCATGTAAAGACTCAAATGCCATATGCCCTTGTGGTGGGTACAGTGAGTATTATTTGTGTTGGTTTGTCTACGTTTTTAGGAGGAGGAGCGCTGATTTCTATAATATTGGGACTTGTTTCTATAGGATTCTTCTATTTCTTTCTCAAAACTGTCGGAAAACCAGTACCAGAGTGATAATCATGGGTAAACCCGTAGATAAGCGCTAGTCTTTAATATTAATTTAACTGCTTTTAAAAATTATATTATAATTATCCCCGTTTTAATAGGGTCTTAACATATAGCTGCGTCTTCTTTCTGAGATGTACTTGTATGATAAAATAGAAAAACTATGACAGCGCTACAGCGAGAACAAAAAGATAGAAGGAATAGTAGGAACATATCCATTGGAATTCATATCCTACTGCTCTTGGCATTTTTCTTTTTAGGATTTAAATCTGATGTAAAGAAAAATATAGATACCCAATATGCGGTTAGCATTGCGTTTGATAATAAGGTAAGCTCTAACAGTACTAAATCTCAAGCATCAGAAGGAGCACAGAAACAAAAGGCTGAGTCAAGAGCCAAGGAAGAGCGCAAGCCTACCAAAAAAGTAGAAAAGCTAGAGACCAAGATCACTAAACCTAAAGTAACGACTCCTGCTAAACCGAAGCCGAAAATAACAACCCCTACTCCAAAGCCACAACCGACAGAACCTGTAGTATCTACAGACCTAGAAGTGGAAAGTCCTGTAGTAGCTGTAGAAGAAGATATACAAGTAGAGGAACCGGAAGCGGAAGTATATACAGAACCAGAACCTATAGAGATACCGACTACAGAACCCGTGGAAGTAGCCGATGATGCACCAAGCCTCGAAGATGTATTAGCAGAAATAGAGACGGAAGCGGAGGCAACTGAGTCTGAGGAATCAGGAGGACCAGTAGGTGACGTAGAAGAATCAACAGAGGAAGAAGCTGGTGGCGGGTCCAAGACCGATGGCGATAAACCAGGTACTGGATCAGGCTATGAAGGAGAAGGTGCAGGTAATCACGAAGGTGGTGATGATGCAAGCAGTGGTATCGGTACTGGTGGAGAAGGACTCGGTGAGTATGATGATTCTGGTGATGGTATCTTCGGTAGACGAGTGACTCACAGAGATCGATCGATGATCCTCAATGCGTCGGGTAAATCAGGTACGATAGTGATGAAAGTTTGTATCACTAGAAATGGTAACGTATCATTCGTAGAGTTAAATGAATTCGAAACAACTATCAAGGATCGTAAAGTAATCAAGAATGCACTTAAAGCCATGTGGAAATATAAGTATGAGAAAGATCAGAGAGCGCCAAAAGAAGAGTGTGGAAAGTTTAAGGTAAGTGTCCAGAACTGGCAAGGGGTCAACTAGAATAAAAACATAAGATAATTTGTAGCAAGCCTTGGTTAATTTTAACCAGGGCTTTTTTTATGAGATCACGTCTTTGTTTTATGCTTTAATAAACTTACGAATCATGCTGAAAAATATTTCGAGGTGTCATGACACTTTGGGAGCCTGAAGCGAATACGGATGAAGCAACCTTACCCCTAGCTTTGTATTGATTCAAACTATCCCGCGTTATTTGAAACAAAATATTATTCTCAAGAGTTTAATGTATATTAAATAATTCAATATATAATATGGCAACTTTAAGATTAGGAGATACTGCTCCAGACTTTACAGCTCAAACAACTGCAGGCGAGATCAACTTCCACGAATGGATAGGTGATGGATGGTGCGTGTTGTTTTCTCATCCTGCAGACTACACTCCAGTTTGTACTACAGAACTAGGGACCGTAGCAAAATATAAAGATCAATTCGAATCAAGAAACTGCAAGGTGGTTGCACTAAGTGTAGATCCACTAGCTGACCATCATAGCTGGATAAAGGATATCAATGAGACTCAGCATACGACCGTAAACTTCCCTCTGATAGCGGATGAAGATAGAAATGTAGCAGAACTCTATGACATGATACATCCTAATGCTGATGCTAAAGCTACCGTCCGGAGTGTATTTATCATTGGACCAGATAAGAAAATAAAACTAACTATCGTCTACCCTCCCTCAACTGGCAGAAACTTCAATGAGATAATCAGAGTCTTAGACTCCTTACAACTCACCGCTTACAAAAAATTAGCAACGCCAGCTAACTGGGAGAAAGGTGATGATTGTGTGATCTCTCCATCGGTAAGTAATGAAGAGGCTAAGGAAATGTTTCCTAAAGGATTTACAGTCGTGAAGCCTTACCTGAGATTAACACCAGACCCAGAGGCATAGCAAAATATAATTGGTATTATTGAATAACCTTCAAGGCTAGCCTTGAAGGTTATTTTTGTTTCCTATAATCCATATCCAAAGAGATTGTACAACCCTTAAAAAATCACTTGTCCCACTCAACTTAGTAAAATCTGATCATAATCTACTTTCAACTGATTACTGTGTTTGTTTAAACTCTCGGTCTTGTGTTTGAGCGAGATGAGTATTCGTTGTACTTTATCGAGATTAGAATGCATCATGTTCAGCGAGTTGACGATCTTTTGCTGCATGATCCAGTCCGTGATGAGATTATCAAAGAAGACATCCATAAAACTCGAAAAGTAGTCCATGGTTATCTGAAATCCATCGGCAAACTCCCCTGTATCAGCAAGCTCTTTTGAAAACTTATGGAGTTCATGATTTGCTATATTAGCTAAATTCTTAGCTCTATCAATTGCCGTATGTTTCATGTGACCAGCTCTTCTACCATCATTACCATACATATCCCACTTACCCCAGTGCTGAGCATTTTTCAGCTCGTTGATTATTTCTGTGATCGTCTGCGCGCATTTATCTCCTGCTTCTTGGGCTTCATTTATTTCTCGTTGTTTCAGGATATTGTGATCTAGATTACGAGATAGGGTAAGCAGTTGTTCCGCTTTACGAGGATTAGTACTGATGATCTCTTGCTCCCGTTCTTTCTTCAGATTGACCAGATCATTGACCAGTTGAGTTTTACTGGATATCTTTTTATTAAGTACACCTAGCTCAAATTCTAGTAATTCTATTTTGTCTTTCTGCTCATTAAACTTTAAGGAAGCTTGTAGGTAATCTTGGCGTTCTTTTTCTAGTTGTTCCTCTTTGCTACCGAGGACCTTATAGAATACCGCTTTGACTGACATACTTTCCATCTGATTAAGGTCATCTAATTCCTTATCCATGATAGTGGTTAGACCATTCATAGATTGCTTTGCCTTAGTTAATTCCTCTTCTGACTCCTTAACCCTCCTATTCACGGTATCTATCTGTCTGATCGCTTCTATGGTTCTTTGTATTGCTACTTGTGTTTCTGTCATACGATTTAATACTTATGAGTTTTGCTTAGATCTAATGAAATTTTTTGAAGCTAATTTGCATTATATATTGTGTATCTTAACAATATTACGAATCTATAAAGGAAAAATTAATGGGATTTTTAAGTGAAATCAAGAAATTACTATTTGCATCAAAGTCAGTGGCAAAGCATCAAGGAGAGAAAGGTATAGAATATGGTATGGAAAAAGGAGCTGAAATAGCAAGTAAAGGGAAGGATGTGATCAGTGATCTGGGAGAAAACGTAATAGGTAAGACCAGTGGATTAAGGGACGCTGTCTTAGATAATTCTGGCGATGCATTTAATAATCTTAAAGATACTGCTGGAGATGCACTAGGATCTATTAAGGACACAGCTAGTGGTGCTTACGATACGTTAGCAGACAATGAATTGGTCAATAAAGCAGGTGATTTTGCTGAAGGTGTCGGAGCTAAGGTTATAGATACTGGTGGTGATTTATTAGATAAAGCTGGTGACCTAAAAGATGATATGGTAGAGAAAGCTTCTGAACTTAAGGATATAGCAAGTGAAAAGCTAGATGAAACGTATGAGAAGGCAAAAGCATTCGAGGCTGAAGAAGCCTTAAAACCTAAAGGTGAATTTGCAGAAGAAACCCTAACCGCTGGTGGCTCTTTATTGGATGGTACAGATGATTTCTTTTCCAAAGCAGATAAGTTTGCTGAAGGCGATTACGGTGCTTTCTCAGAAGGCAAAACAACCATATCGAAACCAGATAATCTAGAACTACCTCAAAGACCTGCGGTCAAAGCAGCGGGATTTGAAGATCTAGATGGTGACGGAGATGAGCTGATAGATGATGCTCAGATCGTAGTGGATGATATCTCTGAGAATGTAGATAAGCCATTACTTCTCGATGATGGCATAGATGATGACAAGGCAAAAGACAGCTAAGAAAATATTCAGTTTAGCAAATCCATGCTAATTTGAGAAATCGAAAATTATAAGCTTAATAACAAAGGCCCCACATTCAATGTGAGGCCTTTATTATGTTTCTAACTTATATTTTTTATAAAAACTAAAATAATAAGTAATCCTAAGTCTTACACGAATTAAGTTTTGTAAAATTCACAAGTCTTCTTATCAATCCTCCAACTTCCCTGCAATATCCGCAGGAGAATAATTCACCGACTTAAGCACTTTTCGATCAGGGACTCTGAAAACTAAATACTCCCCATTCTTTTCTTCGATGATAGAATCTACTTCCTTAGTAGCTTTATAGTGCTCTTGTGTTTTGATCGCTACTTCCCTACTCTTACAAGTCTTACTCATATTAGACCGCTGTACTTCATCGAATAGTGCCTTGAATTTACTAGCAAGTCCAAACTCCAAGATAGCTCCCGAAAGTACATATTGAATATCAGCAAATGCATCGGCACATTCTACGAGATCATCATTTTCTATAGCTTCTTTTAGCTCATTGAGTTCTTCTTGCAATAGTGATATTCTTAGCGCGCATCTCTCTTTAGATGGAATACTCGGATCCTCGACTATTGGCATCTCAAAGGTTTCATGGAACGCTGCAACATCATTCAGCGGATTGGCTTCATCATACTTCTTCATGGTCAATATTTATGTCTAGTTTAGTAACACTAATGTGAGTAAAAACTATCGCATAAAGAAATAGTTTAATCTTGATTAATTACTGCCTTCTAAATTAAGTGCTATGAAAAAACTAAGCCGTCATAAATTTCTTAAAAAAGCTTCTCTAGGGGCGATTGGATTAGGACTGACGAGTCAAGCATGTAAGAGTGATGACGGTTCAGAAGTGAATGCACCAAACATCAATACGACTAAAAAATTCAAATGGAAGATGGTGACCACCTGGCCTCCTAATCTACCGATACTTAGCACTGGTCCTACCAAGTTTGCAGAGATGGTCAATACGATGTCTGAGGGAAGACTTGAGATCAAGGTCTATGCTGGTGGAGAACTAGTACCTCCCCTAGAGGCCTTTGAAGCCGTAAGTAGTGGGGCCGCAGAGATGGGCGCTGGAGGAGCTTACTACTGGGCAGGAAGAGCGCCAAGCACAGTCTTTTTTTCAGCAATCCCTTTCGGGATGAATACGCAGCAGATGAATAGCTGGATGATATCTGGCGATGGGCTTAAGCTATGGCGAGAACTCTATGATAGGTTCAACTTGATACCATTTTTAGCTGGTGGTACTGGTGTACAGATGGCTGGCTGGTTCAACAAAGAAATAAATACTATCGAAGACTTTAAGGGCCTCAAGATGAGGATGCCTGGCATGGGTGGTAAAGTCTTGGCAAAAGCGGGAGGAACTGCTGTACTATCCGCTGGTAGTGAGATCTATACCAATCTAGAGCGAGGGGTAATCGACGCTACAGAGTGGATCGGCCCTTATCACGATTACCTCATGGGCTTTCATCAGATAGCTAAGTATTACTACTATCCAGGCTGGCATGAGCCAGGTACTATGCTAGAGTTCTTTGTCAATAAGAGAGACTACAGTGCGCTGCCTCCTAGCCTACAACAAATCGTAGAGACTGCAACATATAGAATTCATACGTGGACAGTTGCCCAGTTTGATGCTATGAATAATACCTACATAAACAAGATCAGGAATGAAAGTGATGTCCAGATAAAGCCATTGCCCGATGAGGTACTATCAAAGCTTAAGCAATATGCTGTTGAAGTTGTGGAAGAGCAAGTTGCTGCAGATGAGTTTAGTAAAAAGGTCAATGAGTCTTACCAAAAATTCTCTAAGGATGTTTCTGCTTGGTCTGATCTTTCTGAGCGAGCTTATTATGAGAAGTTGATGCGGTGATTATTTGATGTGCTGATGTGCTAATTAACTGATGTGCTGATTTTGTTCTTAGCTGTTGATTTAACTTGGGTTTCTTTTTTTGTTTTCTCAAGGCGTACGCTATGGCTATTCTCAATGCCTTTAAGATATCTTAGAAGAATCTATGTCAGAAGATGTAGATGATCTTTGGATAAAGTAATACTAAAATTAGAAAAGCTAGCTGTATCAATACAAACGGGATGATGCCTTTATAAATATGTTGTGTCGTTATTCCTTCTGGTGCAACTCCTTTTAAGTAGAATAGTGAAAAGCCGAATGGAGGTGACAGGAATGATGTCTGTAAGTTAAGCGCTAGCAAGATCCCTATCCAGACCAAGTCCACTCCTAGAGAACTAAAAATAGGTGCTACTACTGGTACTATAATGAATATGATCTCGATAAAGTCTATAAAGAAGCCAGCAATGAAAACTATTACCATTACGATTGCTAAAAACATCATTGGAGAAAGATCAGAAGACTTTATAGCTTCTACCAAAAATGCATCTCCTCCTAATCCACGAAAGACCAATGCAAAGGTCGTTGCGCCAAATAGTATCAAGAAGACCATGCAAGTAAGGTGCGTGGTACCCCTCATAACTTCCTTCAAAACGGATAGTGAAAATTTACGCTGGATGATCGTCAATATCGTCGCTCCTAAAGCACCTACTGCGGCGGCCTCTGTAGGGCTTGCAATTCCTGCAAAGATAGCACCCAATACAGATACGATGAGTAGCATAGGAAAAAAGAAAGCAGATATCAATTTCTTAATAAAATCGTTTTGCTTAAAAGCGGCGATTTCCTCTGCGGGTATAGCTGGAGCTTTATCGGGGTTCCGAGCTGCATAGATCAGGATGTACAGGATATAGCAAACAACCAATAAGACTCCCGGTACTATCGCGGCTTTAAACAGATCTCCTACAGAAACCTGTAGAACACTACCCAGTAAAACTAAAACCACAGATGGAGGAATGATCTGCCCTAGCGTCCCTGCGGATGCTATAGTACCTGTTGCTAATTCTGGACTATAGTTACGCTTAAGCATAGTAGGCAGGCTGATCAGTCCCATCGTGATTACTGTAGCACCTACGATACCAGTAGAGGCAGCTAAGAGTGCTCCGACCACGACGACTGAGATCGCGAGTCCTCCTTTTACTTTACCAAAAAGAATAGCCATCGTATCTAGAAGATTCTCTGCGAGTCCTGATTTCTCTAGCATTAAACCCATAAACACGAATAGTGGTACTGCTAGCAGCACAACATTCTGAATCGTACCCATAAATCTCAGCGGGAGTAGATCAAAAAAATCAGGCACGAAAATGATTCCTACAATAACAGATAAACCGGCCAAGGTATAGGCCACAGGAAAACCTAGCAGAATAAGAATGAAGATCAAAACAAATAATATGATAGCTACGATTTCCATCCTAATGCTCTTCTTTGGTATTGCGGCCAAGCATTTGAAAATAAGATTTGATGAGTATGGATATGGCTTGTGTTAGTAAGAGAAAGAAACCAAAAGTAATCATGAATTTGATGAAGTATCTTGCTGGTAGCCCATTGTGATTAGGAGAACCCTCTCGGAAAGACCATGAGTTCATACCATAATCCCAAGAGGTCTTAATAACAATAACGCACCAGGGAATAACAAAGATCAACGTACCCACAAAATTTACCAGCCCTTTTTGCTTCTCAGAATATTTATCATAAAAGAGATCTACTCGTACATGCTTATCATCTTTCCATGTATAGGCAAAGCCTAATAAAAAAAGAATCCCAAACAGATACCATTCTAGTTCTAATATCCAGTTTTCGGAGAAGTTGAGCACTTTCCTATTAAACACATCAATGCACATGATCATGACCAATATGATGGTAAGCCAAGATACTTTATCTCCTATCCATTCATTGATATCATCTATTGTTTTGGCTATTCTTTGCAATAATTTAAAGCACTGTTAACTATGCTGAATATAAACAAAAAAAGGTGAGTGCAAATGCACTCACCTTTCAATTGTATTGTTAAGAATCTCCTCTTAGTTAGAAGCCGATTCTATTTTTTCCTTATACTCATTTGATTTCTCAAAGTTGCTTTGTCTAGCGTAGATCTCCTTAAGCGCTATTAAAGTATTCATATCATCTCCTTTGATCTTATCCGCTTTCTCGAAGAAAGGTAGTGCTTCTCCAAAAATAGCATCCATATCTTTTTTTGCTTTGTTGTATTTTGCTGTTCCCTCTTTGGAGTAGTCATTAGCCAACTTATTGATTTCCTCTGCCATTCCTGCTGCTTTGTTATAGTACAAAGCGCCAATGCTATAAGTAGCATCAAAGTTTTCAGCATCCTTTTCCAATACTCCATTATAATCAGCTAGTGCCTTATTAAAGTATTCAACTGATTTTGCTTCATCACCTTCAGTCATTGCTGTAGCATGTAATTCATCATAGACTTTTCCTCTAGTCACAAGTACAGACATATTATCTGGCTCCTTCTCTGCAGCTGCATCAAGTTTTTCCAAAAGAATATCCATTTTACCTTCTGCTAGATAATGATTTATCTCTGTAAAAAGCATTCCTGTATCATCAGGAAACAACTCTCTTCCTTTGTTAAGGTATACCACTGCTTTTTCTTTATCAGTCTCCGCAGTCATTTTATATAGTGCTTCATACACGAGTGCCTCTTGAGCACCTTGATCGTATAGCTCTTCGAAGTATGGTATTGATCGAGTCTTATCTTCTGTAAGATATGCATTAACTCCAGTGAAGAATATGTGATCCTTATAGACGGACTCTTCATCCAAACGACTTTCCTTCTCATTCGCTTTCAACAGTTTGAAAGCATCGATACCAGCTACGAAATTCTTAAATCCAGTTTCGTAATCCTTATCATTATACATAGCAATACCTACATTATTAAGATTTCCTTCCACAGCAGAAATACCTTTCAGTGCTGCTTTTTTATCTCCTCCTTTCTCTGCTATTTCCAATGCCTTGGCGAATGCCTCATATGCATTTATACCAGCCATAGGATTTCCTATTTTTGCTTCAGGGTTTAGCAAGTTCATCTTCACCTCGTTGTCTAGTAATTCTTGGAAGATTTTCCCTTTGGTGATATAGTTTTTTGCCTCTCCAGAAACTTTTGCATCCCCGAATGCCTGCTCCAACAGCTCTAATCCTTCACTAAGCATCTCAGCATTTTTTATTGGGTCTGAGTTATATTTTCCAATTGCCTTTTTGGCATTTTTTAGCATTTTCTTACCGTCTTGCGCTTGAGCAGTCCCAACCACTAGAAACAGCGCTATGAATGCTATGAATAAGTTTTTCATGTTAAGAATAATTTTAATTTGATAATTTAGATTTGCGTCTTGCATAAATTGTATAGGAGTATGACGCCGTTTTTATTTCTATAAAGTTTATAAAATGTTAAAAAAATAACTAATCATGTTAAATAATTAACTATTCTTCTTCTCCATTAATGTCATTTACTGGCGTTTCTCCATCAATAATCTCATTTTCTTCCTCCGTCAATGGCTTATCTGTCACATTATCAGAGTCTATAACTGCTACATCTGCGATAGAATCTTTTTTATCTAATGTAATTACTTTGACTCCCTGAGTAGCTCTTCCCATCACTCTGATGTCTGATACCTTCATTCTGATAGTGATCCCAGACTTATTCGTTATTATCAGTTCATCTGATTCCTTCACTGCTTTTATAGCAACGACCTTGCCTGTTTTATCAGTAACGTTCATTGACTTCACTCCTTTGCCACCTCTATTGGTCATTCGGTAATCATCTATGCTCGATCTTTTACCATATCCATTCTCCGATACTACGAATATCGTATACTCATCAGATGCATTTGTTGACAACATGCCTATCACTTCATCTTCGCTCCCTTCTACTAACTTGATACCTCTTACTCCTGCTGCTGACCTTCCCATATCTCTCACTTTTGACTCTGGGAACCTTATTGCTCTTCCCATTTTATTAGCAAGGACGATCTCATTCTCACCATTAGTAAGTTTGACTTCCATCAGGCTATCTCCTTCCTTAATAGAGATGGCGTTGATACCGTTTGTTCTTGGCCTTGAGAATGCTTCCATCTGAGTCTTTTTGATGATACCGTTCCTCGTGCAGAATATCACAAAATTATTCGCTAAAAACTCAGGATCTGTAAGGTCCTTGATATTGATATAAGCCTTGACCTTATCTTCTTTTGGTAGATTGATGAGGTTTTGTATTACTCTACCAGTCGAAGTTTTAGACGCTTCCGGTATTTCATAAACCCTTATCCAATGACATCTACCTTGCTCTGTAAATAGCAATAGATAGTTATGAGTATTAGCTACAAACAGATGCTCAATAAAGTCTTCATCTCTTGTTTTACTGCCTTTGGAGCCTCTTCCTCCTCTTCCTTGGACTCTGTATTCATCTGAATTAGTTCGTTTGATATAGCCCAACTTAGAAATCGTTACGATCATTTCTTCATTAGGAATAAGGTCCTCTACATTGATCTCTCCATCAGCAAAGGTGATCTGTGTTCTTCTTTCATCTCCATACTGCTCTTTTACTTCTCCTAATTCTTCTTTGACGATAGATTTTTGTCTGTCTTCGCTACCGATGATCTCTTTGAGATCTGCAATAGTTATTTGTAGTTCTTCATACTCTGCTTTCAGCTTATCCATCTCCAAGCCGACCAGTTTTGCAAGTCGCATATCCAGGATAGCTTTCGCTTGTATCTCTGATAGATCGAATGAAGCGATCAACTTGTCCTTAGCTTCTTCTACCGTTTTAGATCCTCTGATGATCTTGATTACCTCATCTAGATTATCTATCGCGATGAGTAATCCTTCTAAGATATGCGCTCTCTCTTCTGCTTTCTTGAGATCAAACTGCGCACGTTTGACAACTACTTCTATTCTGAATTTTAAAAACTCACTGATAAGATCTTTGAGATTAAGCAATCTCGGTCTTCCATTGACTAAACACACATTATTGACTCCATAAGATGTCTGCAGTGGAGAATACTTGTAGAGTTTACTTAGTACCACATTCGGTATAGCATCATTCTTCAGGTCTACTACTATTCTTAGTCCTGTATTTCTATCCGACTCATTCCTTATGGCACTTATCCCTTGTATCTTATCATCCTTTACTAGGTCTGCAATTTTACGTTCCAGGTTATTTGCTTGTACCTGGTAAGGGATCTCGGTGATGATTATCTGCTGCTTGTTCCCTTTACTTTCTATTTCCGCTTTACCCCTAAGTACGACCTTACCTCTTCCTGTTTGAAAAGCCTCTTTTACGCCTTCTGTACCATAGATAATTCCACCTGTTGGGAAATCAGGAGCTTTGATGTGCTCCATCAACTCGTCGATAGTTATCTCTGGATTCTCTAGCTGAGCAAGCATACCATCCACTACCTCAGATAGATTATGAGGTAACATGTTAGTGGCCATACCTACCGCAATTCCCGATGCCCCATTTACCAGAAGATTAGGAACCTTAGTAGGAAGTACTACAGGTTCTACTAGCGAATCATCAAAGTTGCTCCTAAAGTCTACCGTCTCCTTGTTGATATCAGATAGTATATCACCACTGATCTTACGCATCCTAGCCTCGGTATATCTCATAGCCGCTGGGCCGTCACCATCAATATGCCCAAAGTTACCTTGACCATCAACTAGTGGATATCTAAGCGACCAGTCTTGCGCTAGACGAACCATCGCATCATACACTGAATTATCACCATGAGGGTGATACTTACCCAGAACCTCTCCCACGACTCTTGCAGACTTACGATGCTGCTTGTTGGATTGTAGTCCCAAATCGTTCATCCCGTAGAGAATTCTACGATGAACTGGCTTCAATCCATCCCTCACATCAGGGAGGGCTCTAGAGACAATTACCGACATCGAATAATCGATGTAAGCGGACTTCATCTCATCTTCAATATTTATAGGTATAATACGTTGATTATCAGCCATATATAAGTTCTAATTTATTCTACTTAAAGAGTGACGAAAATACGAAATTGCAGCCTAAATATTAAATAATTATCTAAATTCTAAATGCCTTGTAAATCAGGGCTTTTTGACCTTATTTTAGCAACTTATTTGCCTGTAAATGGTTGATAATATTATTCTTCAGTAGCAATTAACAAATTGACAGTAAAACCATACAGCGAATCAGGAAGTAAAAAAGTGCAGATAGAAGCCATGTTTGACAACATTGCCCCTAATTATGACTTGCTAAACAGAGTATTAACACTAGGCATAGATACTAGATGGAGAGCTAAAGCTATCAAAGAGCTAGCAGCCCATAAACCACTAACTATCTTAGATGTAGCTACAGGAACTGGAGATTTTGCTTTAGAGGCATATAAAAGACTACAACCAAGTAAAATAGTAGGAATAGACATCTCTCATGAGATGCTTGAGCTAGGTCGTAAAAAGATCAGTAAAAAGTCTTTAGATGACAAAATAGAAATGATCAAAGCGGACTCAGAGGATTTACCATTTGAGGAGGATAGTTTTGATGCAGTCACAGCATCCTTTGGTGTAAGAAACTTCGAAAACCTGGAGAAAGGAATCAAAGAAAACTATCGAGTACTCAAGCCAGGTGGTAAGATCGTAATTCTAGAATTTACAAAACCAAGAGCATTTCCATTCAAACAATTGTTTAATATATACTTTCGGTATGTTTTACCCGTTATTGGAAAGGTAAAGTCAAAAGATCCCTCCGCTTACAAATATCTTTACGAGTCCGTCCAGGCATTTCCTGATTATGACGAATTCTTGAAAGTGATGAAAAACGTTGGGTTTAAATCATGCAGTTGGAAATCATTAAGTTTTGGAATCTGTGCCATATATCTAGGAGAAAAATAACCTTCTCCGCACTATTTGTCCTATGTAGTTTAGTCACCTATGGCCAGCTCAAGACAAAGAGTTATAATTATCTAGACTTTCAAAAAAAGCCCTTTTATTTTGGGATCACTTTTGGGCTCAGTAACTCTGGCTACAAGATCAACCACTCCCCTACATTCATTAATAATGAGGAGATCTACATAGCCGAAGGTGCGTCGGGGATAGGCGTAGAATTGCACATGGTAACTAATCTAAAGATCGGGGAGTATTTTGATTTTAGATTTATTCCAGGGTTTACACTTGGGGAGAAAACATTCGAATTTAAAGATAACCTTGGTTCGGTAAATAGATCAAAAGTTGAGAGTGTATTTGTAGATGTCCCCTTCCAAATACGTTATAAATCAGCTCCTTACAAGGATAAGCGAGCTTTCGTCACTGCAGGCCTAAAGTACGCTTATGATGTGCAGAGTAATTCTAAAACAAGACAAGCTAATACACAGATAAAAATTACCCCTCATGACTTTCAAGCAGAAGTCGGGGTTGGATTTCAGATTTTTCTTCCATACATCATAGTATCTCCAGAGATCAAATTCTCACAAGGAATCAATAATATCTTGATCTATAATGATCAGCTCAATGAAGCTAAAATACTGGAGAAGGTTTTATCTAGAGCTTTTACCTTCTCTATTCATCTGGAAGGGTAATTAATTTTCCAGCTTCTTCTTTTACAATATTTATTAGGTCCGGAAAGAATTCACAGAAGTCCTCATTGAATTCCTCAAACTCCATTTCATATTGGTCGATACTTCCTTCAAATTTTGATGGAAAAGCCGTTCGCTTATCCATATAGCGCATGATCACTCGCATACCATCAAAGGATCTATAAGCCTCTATAAAATCCCTTTCGACCATCTTGCCTATCTTCTTTTGAAGTCGACTAGGCAGATCATCATATCTACGAGTAAGTATTTTATAGTGCCTGTCTTTAAAATCATCTAAGGATTCATCAGTATACTTATCCCAATTACAAGTCAGTGCATGATCGTAAAGGATATCGACAATTACAGAAGCATATTTACCATGTGTAGGTGCTAGACGTGCGATGGTTCTATCAACTATAGGATGTTGATCAGTAAACTTGTCGATCTTGCGATGCAGCAAAACACCTCTTTCGATATCAGGTTTCATGTAGCGCATTTCTGCTACTCTTACAAAATCCCCAGATAGATTACCGATCATCAGGTCGTCATGATCCATCGATAAGAACATATGGGCTAGATAATTCATATAAGCTTAAGTCACATTAGTATTAAAATAAAATATCTTTGCCGCGATTTTAAACGAAAGTAAATAAAGCATGGCATTAAAATGTGGAATCGTAGGTCTACCAAATGTAGGAAAGTCTACATTGTTTAACGCATTAACATCTGCTAAGGCACTAGCAGCCAATTATCCATTCGCTACTAAAGAGCCTAATATCGGTATGATAACCGTACCTGATGAGCGATTAGAAAAGTTATCGCAGCTAGTCAACCCTCAGAAGGTCTTGCCGACGAGCATGGAGATAGTTGATATTGCTGGCTTGATCAAAGGAGCTAGCGAAGGCGAAGGCTTAGGAAATCAATTCTTAGCAAATATAAGAGAGGTGGATGCTATAGTGCACGTCGTCAGATGCTTCGTAGACGATAATGTCGTACATGTCGATGGCAATGTAGATCCCGTAAAAGACAAGGATATCATCGATACAGAGCTTATACTAAAAGATATAGAGACCCTAGAAAAGAGACTAGACAAGCATAAGAAAGGTGCCAAAGGTGGAGATAAGGTAGAAATGAAAAAGGTGGATGTCTGTAACGAGTTGATGACTCACCTAAGTGATGGCAAGCCTGCAAGGGCTTTTGATCAAGAAGAAGAGTCTACTGCTGAGCTTATCGAAGACATGTTCTTATTGACTAACAAACCTATCCTCTATGTATGCAATGTGGATGAGGATTCTGTTGTGAATGGCAATGAACTGACCAAAGCATTCGAAGCAGTAATAGCTGGGGAGAATGCAGAAATACTGCTTATAAGCGCAGCTATAGAAGCTGATATAGCAGAACTAGACACAGCGGATGAGCGGATGGAATTCGTCAAAGAAATGGGTCTTACAGAACCTGGTGTAAATAGGGTCATACAATCTTGCTATAAATTGCTCAATCTCCAAACTTACTTTACAGCTGGTGAAAAAGAAGTACGAGCATGGACCATAAAAGTAGGGACTAAAGCTCCTGGTGCCGCCGGTGTGATACACACAGATTTTGAGAAAGGGTTTATTCGAGCAGAGGTTATTGCTTATGATGTCTTTGTAGAGCTAGGCTCAGAAGCAGCTGTAAAAGAAGCTGGCAAAATGCAGGTAGAAGGTAAAGAGTATGTAGTGCAAGATGGAGATGTTATGCACTTCAGGTTTAATGTTTGATTAGAAATAGGTGAGAGAAGCGAGGTGATAGGTTTCACCTTTCTTCAACTCTTCCCTGTCACCTGACTCCTCTCTCCTAATTTTATATCTTCCTCATTCGAAGGCTCTGCGGAGTGACTTCTAAGTACTCATCTTCTTTGATATACTCCATCGCTTCTTCTAACGAGAACTTGATCTTTGGAGCAATTTTGGTCTTATCATCCGCTCCTGAAGAACGCATGTTATTCAGTTGCTTTCCTTTGACAACATTTACATCTAGATCATTGTCTCTAGTGTTTTCTCCTATTACTTGACCTACATAAACTTGCTCTCCCGGATCTATGAAAAATTTACCACGCTCTTGAAGCCTGTTGATAGCAAAAGGTAGTGCTTGACCTTGCACCATGGATACAAGGCTTCCTTTGTTACGACTCGGGATGTCTCCTTTGTGCGCTTCGTATACTTTAAATCTGTGAGTCATCACGGCTTCTCCTGCAGTAGCTGTCAGCATATTACCTCTTAGCCCGATAATCCCTCGAGATGGTATATCGAACTCTAAATGCTGGATATCACCCTTAGGCTCCATGATGTTAAGTGTTCCTTTCCTTTGTGTTGCTAGTTCTATCGCTTTACCAGAATACTCCTCTGGTACATCTATGACCATGGTCTCTATCGGCTCGCACTTCACACCGTCTATATCCTTGATAATAACTTGTGGCTTACCTACTTGTAACTCATATCCCTCTCTACGCATGGTTTCTATCAATACGGATAAATGAAGTACCCCACGACCATAAACTATGAATTTATCCTCTGTATCAGTATCCACTACTTTAAGCGCTAGATTCTTTTCTGTTTCCTTGTATAATCTTTCTCTAAGATGTCTTGAGGTAACAAATTTCCCTTCCTTTCCGAAGAATGGCGAATTATTGATAGTAAAGAGCATACTCATTGTAGGCTCGTCTACCTTGATCCTAGGAAGTGGTTCGGGGTTTTCTAGATCCGCAAGTGTATCTCCGATATCAAAACCATCCATACCTACAATTGCGCATAGATCACCACTTCTTACTTTATCTACTTTAGCTCTTCCTAATCCTTCGAATACATATAGCTCTTTGATTCGGACCTTCTTCCTTACATCTTCATCCTTACATAAGATCAAGTCCTGCCCTACCTCTAGGTCACCTCTAAACACCCTACCAATTGCAATCCGACCTTGAAAACTAGAGTAATCCAGAGAAGTGATCTGCATCTGAGGGGTACCTTCTCTATATGGCGCTTCTGGTATATTATCAATTATAGCTTCTAGTAGTGGTTTGATATTATCGGTCTTGTGATTAAAATCATGACTCATCCAGCCAAACTTTGAAGAACCGAACATGGTGACGAAATCAAGCTGGTCTTCAGTAGCTTCTAAATTAAACATAAGATCAAAAACCTCACCTTGCACCTCCTCTGGAGTACAGTTTTCTTTATCTACTTTGTTGACCACCACTATTGGCTTTAAGCCTAAGTTGATCGCCTTACCTAAAACGAATCTTGTCTGCGGCATAGGACCTTCAAAAGCATCTACTAGTAGTAATACTCCATCAGCCATCTTGAGCACTCGCTCTACCTCTCCTCCAAAATCGGAGTGACCAGGCGTATCGATGATATTTATCTTGACACCTTTGTACATCGCGGCCACATTCTTAGATAGTATGGTTATCCCACGCTCTCTTTCGAGGTCATTATTGTCTAAGATCAATTCCTTCTTCTCCTTTCGCTCGTCTATGACATTACACTCATGTATTATAGTATCTACTAGAGTTGTTTTCCCGTGATCTACGTGGGCTATTATCGCAATATTTCTGATGGATTCCATACGCTAATTTTAAGCAAGTGCGAAGGTAGATTTAATAATCTTAATATGTGCATTAATTCTGATATGATACTGAGCGACCATTTAGTCTAAAATCAATTCGAAATAAGCCTTAATGGAACGAATCTCCTAAAACAAACATTATTTTCGTGTACGTCAGTTGCAACACCTAATAACACCCGAAATGAATAAATTAACATCCCTTCTTTTAGTAATAGTATTTCTTTTGCCTTTGACTGGGCAGGCTCAATTTCTCAAAAAAATAAGACGAGCAGCACAAGATAAGATCGAGGAACGAATAGCAGATAAGGTTGTCGAAGAGATATCTGAAGAGTTAGCAAATAGAGCTATGAAACCTATCAATGAAGCATTTGATGAATACCTAAAGTCAAGCTATGAATCAGATACTGGAGAAAAATGGGACCAAAGTAAGTTTGATTCTTTAATGACTGCTGCAGGATCAGATTATACGGCATTCATTGAAGGAATGAATAAGTCTGCCAATGTTCCAGACCAATATAATTTTGATGTGTCATTAGATATTGAAACCATAGAAGAGTCAAAAGAAAAGACCATTTCCCAAATGATGTTTTCGAGCGTTGATGGCTCTATTGGTTTCCAGCAGACAGAAGATGGCAATGATATGCTCATGGTCATGGATCCTAAAAATGATGTAATGGTTATGTTTAACCAGAAAAAGAAATCTGCTCAGGCAATGCCTTCTGCTTTTTCTATAACCAAGGGGCTATCCGAAGCATATCAAATAGAAGAGGATTACAAGCTGCAGAATTTTGAAGAAACCGGAAAGACTAAAAAGATAGCAGGTTATAATTCAAAAGGATATAAAGGAGAAACAAAAACTGAAAAATTCAGTGGTTATTTTTCTACTGATCTTCCTTTTAATTGGAATGAAGTTTTTAGCGAATTGATGAATACCCTGTCTCCAAAGATCTATGACGAGTATTTTAGTAAAATAGAAGGAATGATGATGATCAGTGAAAGCTATGACAAGGAAACTAAGAAAACGACAAGATGGGAAGTGTTAAAGGTTTCGGAAGTAACTACGACTATTAGCAAGAGTGATTACAAATTCCCTGGCATTGAAGAATAGCTAGCATCAGAACGTGTCTTCAATTATTATGTAAAGCTTTGTCTGATGCCTTTAAACTTTCTATGTCCATCAAGAAGATCTCATCTTCCAAAACATGATATGGGTCCACCATCTTCTGTTTGATCTTTAGTAATCTAAGTGATTCTCCTAAGGCTTGTTCGTACTTTTCTTCTTCCCCTATTTTCTTGTAAGAGATAGCGGCATAATAGTATCCCTCAGCTATACTGTTATGGTCTATTTGCTTTTGAAAGCAAGCTAGTGCAGAATCATGATCATTCAGTTTTTGATAACAAACTCCTAAGTGTAAATAGTCATAGAAACCTATAAAGTCAGGATCACTAGCTATCCTCGCTTCGAATAATTCGATAGCTTTATGATATTTTCCTAACTGTCTGTAGCACAAAGCTTGATAAGCAAGAAGGTGATAAGTACCATCATGGGTATGTCCTATATCATAACTCACAAGCGAGTCCAGGAGATCAATGTCCCGAATCGCACCAGCATAATCTGCAAAGAATTTTCCTCTGCAAGATGCTCTAGAAGTCAGATAGGTTAATGGGTCGAGCTCTACTGCTAAGTTGATGTATTTGTCCCATCCCAGAAAATTACCAGCTTTTAAATACACTACCCCTTTCTCATAGATCGCATAAGCATAGTAAGGACATATTGCAATACAACTATCCAGTATCGCTATACCTTTCATGTCAAACTGATAGTAGTCATTAAATTTATAAGACAGTTCACAGGCTTCATATTGTAGCGTATCACCCTTCCACAAATAAACATTACAGTTTGGTTGACCCATCGAAAAGCAAGGAATCAAAAAGAAAAGCCAAAAAAATAATTTGCTGATCATGGTAGAATCTTTATGATTTGACCGTCGACTATTCTGAAGATCAAGTATTGATAATAATCGACTGCTTTCCCGTTATTATATTTTGGGCCCCAACCATTCAATGATCGAGTAATCGATAACAGTTGATTTATAATGGAGTTGTCAAATGACTTTTCTTGATACCTTAAATCGCTTTCCAAAATTCGAAACCGATTCGTTTCGCCATTACAGTTGACAATGAATCTTATTCTTACCATGCCTGATTCTTTAGTAACTTTTTGGGAATTATATTCTTTATCAAATACGCTTATAAGCTTTCGTTTCCCTCCTTCAAAAGATAGATTATCACCAAGATTAAAATATTGGAAAACGTTTTGCTCACCATTGCAAATCACGAATTCTTTATTGTCTGTTAATTTGGAAAAAGGAATATCTCCTAAATATCTCAGTGGCTTATCTTCTACTGTCTCGCAACTTATAACTAGAACAAAGCAAAGGAGAAGATATGACAGTCGAAAAATCCTCATTCTCTTTTTGTTTTTGATTTCATAAGCTAACAAAGTACGCATATCAAGAGCTAGCATTTGTTAATACAATGTCAATAATCAATGACGGATATCAATCTTGTTTTTCTTCAATCTTAAACAAATTAATGTAAGAACGTTAGCTCAAGTATTCCTTATAATAGAAAAGCACCACCGCTCACATAAGAATAAGTACCGGCTACTGTCTATGTCTATTCATTAAAAAAGCAAAAACATATATTGTTAATACAAGTTGTTCTAAAATCTAAAAAATGAAATATACTTTATTAGTTATGGTATGCATCCTGATAAGTGCTGTACCATCAGAAGCGCAATTCTGGAAAAAACTAAAAAAAAATGTAGAAGATAAAATCAGCGAGCGAGTTGTGGATAAAGTCGAAAATGAAATAGCTGAGGATATAGCAGATAGAGCCATGAAAAAAATCGACAACCTCTATGAGGACCTTTGGCGCAAGTCATACAATGATGCAAATGGAGAAGATCTAAACGAAGAAGAATTCGAAGTGATGATATCAGAGATGGGTGACGACCTTACCGAAGCACTTGGGGAATTAAACAAAGCCGCTGATGTACCTGATCGCTATGATTTCAATGTCATTGTAGATTACGCTGCTACAGATGAATCTGGAAAAGAGACAAGTTCTGAAATCTACTTCTCTAGAACTGATGGCATCATGGGCCTACTTGGTAATAAAGAAAATAAGGATGTGATAATAGTCATGGACGCTGATAACGACCTAATGGTATACTACAGTGAAAAAAATGGCAAGAAAACAGCACAAGCTATTCCTGCATTATTCACTATGGCATCTGCCCTGAGTATGACATCAGAGGAATCCACCACTTATAGACTACCCATGAAAGCAACGGGTGTTACGAAATCCATATCTGGATATAGAAGTAAAGAATATAAAGGTGAGGATGAGGATAGTAGTTTTTTGATATACATGTCTACGGAGATACCATTTGACTGGCGTAAGTCGTACGGCGAGTTACTCAAATCGGTCATACCTAATATGTATGAAGAAAATGAAGAAAAGCTTGAAGGGATGATGATGAAAGTTATTGACACTAACAAAAAGAACGGTAAAACTTCCCATTGGGAGGTTAATAAAATTTCAAATATGCGGACTTCAATTATCAAAAGTGATTATGAATTCAACGGAGTAGAGAATTAGCACTAGAACATATAATACAAAAGTAAATATGTTAATTTTATCATTTAACAGTTAACCAATAAGGCTACTGCTGAATTTTCGTGTCTCTCATAGTAGACATACCTTAATTAAGACATGAAAAATCACCTTATTGCTGGAATCACTTCCATTTTGGTCCTGCTTAGCATAGGTTTATTTGGTCAGACGACGATCAATGATAATCTCGTGATACCGCCGAATAACAATAAGTTCGAAGTAGAAATACATGGTGCAGGGTGGTCAGCTACACCCGTAGCACGAATATTTGATAATAAGCTAGATGAGATCTTTTCAAGAGAAATTATCTATTCCTTAGAATTTGCGCTAAGAAACTCACCAATTACGATTGATCCAAGTGAAATAGATTACAACGAGGATTTTCAATATACTTCCTCGGGCAATTATTACGGAATAGCAGTGCGCTACTATCCAAATGGTGGTAGTTCTAAGTTTGTAGTAGGTCTCTCTGTAGATAAGACTCATGTCACAGTAAGTGGACAAACAGATTTCAAACAAAATATAATCAGATCATTATCTGCAGATGGAGCTGGTCATGTAGAATTGCAACCGATCATTGCTAATCTTCATTTTCAATATTACTTCTCTCCTACTAAGACTTTGTCGCCGTACTTGACTTTTGGCTTAGGTGCTGGCATTCTGAATAAGAATGATTCTAATATAAACAACTATAGCGTTGATCTGGATATTAATTATCTAGGTGTCAGCCTCCCTGTTGTTTCTGATTTCAAATACACCCTTGCAGAGATTGAGAATAGAAGTAACAAAAAGATACCTGGCGTAATGCCGCTGGTACAGTTTTCATTTGGTCTCAAAGCTAATCTTAGTGATAGGTTTAATCTAAATACGGAAATCGGAATTTACAATGGACTTCATCTCAAACTAGGTTCTGGATTTAGGTTCTAGGTAAGATTATTCATTTATTTCATTTAGGTAATTCATCAATGACTAGTTATTACGCTTCTTAGTACCTCCTAACTTTTTACCAAACACCCCACCCTCTTTCTTGCTTACTGGATTTGGACGTGGTGCTTCAGACATGACTTCGTTATATAGTTTTTCTATATGATTCCACTTACCCTCTACAAAAGAATATGCTTGATAACTTCCATCAGGGTATTTAGAAACACCTTGGCCGGGCATCATTCCAGATTGTGGTATGACATTATCATATACTATCATCTCTAGTGCTGGATTATAGTTGAGACTAGCGTTTGCGTCTGCGCCAAACATGATGACTATCCTATTATAAGTCCTTGGTCTTTCACTATCAGCATTTTTTACAAATAGAGGAGCTCCAAAGGTTGCTATACCATTATCAAATGTCAGTACATCAGCTACTTTCACTTTGTTATATGCATCTACTTGCCTCATAGAAAAAACTATATAAGCCTTGCCATCTGCAGTCTCCGTATCTTTTACCTTATAGACTAGTTGCGATGGCCAGTTACGCGAATATGTATTTTCTACATCATCCTCAGAAATATACTTGTCATTTGTAAATTCTTGAATCTTGCTATCTGCTGTTTGTATATAAGTCTTGTAAGCGTATTTAGTATTGCTTTCTTTCAACTGCCAGCTAATAAATCTAAAAGATCTATCCTCTGGATACTGGACACTTATGAACTTAAGATCATCAAGTGCTTGCTCAAAGGAGCCTTCACTGGATAGTTCTGATTTAAGCAATATCGCAAATTGTTCTCCAGCAAGAATACGATTCTCATCATCTAATGCATTGATCATCACATCTCCATAAAAGGCTAGCGCAGCTCTATCAGAGTCAAACTGAATTGTTTGTGCCTGCATATTATTAGAAACAAAAAGGAAGGTTAGTGTGAATATCAAGATTCTCATGAAGCTATGTTTTATGAATATAGAACGATGATAAGACGATAGAATTATACCTGATACACTTACTAAAACCTTAAATTTTAGACTTCGCAACAATTAATTATCCGATCGTAATCTGGCTTATCGGATATCTTCTTGTGATAGTAAGAATATATGAAGTCTCCTTTGAAGATGACAAAGATACCAGGCATCTGAAAACTATCGCCTATCTGCTTTGTCGAAAAGCCGATGCCTTCTGTAGTTGCTGCCTTGATTCCTTTAGCCCATACCGAGAGACCATATAGTTGTGTGAAACTTCCTTTGACAAGTCCAAACGCTCCGTATAGCTTGGTCTCTGGGTCTGATATAGACTTTACGCCTGCTAGTCCAAATTGCTCGAAATATTTATTTGCAGCAGCCATATCTGACATATGCACAAAGATGATCTCGGTATTATTTTTTTCAAAGTATGCTAGCTTCTCACCGATATCCTTGAGGGCTTGTCTGCAGAATATACAACCGAAGTGCCTTAGAAAAACAAGAAGTACGGGCTGGGATTCAGAGATAGTAAGTAGCGAAACATCTTCATAGACAATTACACTATCAAGATACTCTCGCGTTACTAATCCAGGCCGTACTTCCATAAGGTTATTTTTTCTTCATTTTATCAAATACCTTCATCACTGCTTTGACGTGTGCAGCAGATTCTTTGAGCATTTTAACCTCACTCTTATTCAGGTCGAGTTTGATTACTTTTTCTATACCATTCTTACCTAGCTTAACTGGCACACCTAGATATGTATTCCTAATGCCATACTGACCATTAAGTTTAATACAACAAGGGAAAATTCTGTTTTCATCTCTAATGATCGAAGAAACCATCTGAGCAGCAGCTGCTCCTGGCGCATACCATGCAGAAGTCCCCATTAATTTTACCAACTCTCCTCCTCCTTTCTTAGTCCTATCTACTATTGCTTTTAGTTTCTTAGCATTGATCATCTCTGTTACAGGGATACCTGCTACTGTAGTATACCTTGGTAAAGGCACCATCGTATCACCATGACCTCCCATGAGTACTGCTTGTATATCTTTAGGAGATACATCTAGTGCAGTCGCTAAGAATGCTCTATATCTAGCTGTATCCAATATCCCCGCCATACCAAAAACTCTCGTCGCCGGTAGTCCTGATATTTTGTGTGCTGCATAAGTCATCACATCCAATGGATTGGAGACGATTATGATAATAGGATTCTTAGTATGTTTTAAAATCGACTTAGTCACAGAACTGACTATACCTGCATTGATACCGATGAGGTCATCTCTACTCATACCTGGTTTTCTAGGAATACCCGCTGTGATCACCACGATATCCGATCCCGCCGTATCCTTATAATCAGCAGTACCTGTAAGACGTGTAGAATAGTAATCTATAGGCGCTTGTTGCCAACTATCCAATGCTTTACCTTTTGCTAGGTCACCTTTAATATCCAATAGGACGACTTCTCGTACTATATCCTTATGAGCCAATACGTTAGCTACTGTTGCGCCAACATTTCCTGCTCCAACTACGGTTACTTTACTCATTTGTTAAATTTGATTTTATTATGTTGCAAATGTAAATAGAATCCATCACATCTCTGGTTTTTTACATATGATATTAAGGTGTGCATTTCGACAAATTACAAGAACATAAAACCTTAACTTTAATTTTTATTAAGAATATATCACAGTGCCAATGTACAGGTCAGTTATAACAATATTATTAAGTAGTCTTTTCTTTATTGTCAATGTAAGCGCTCAGCATCATTGCGGGGGTGTAGTCGGAGATGTAGAAGCGTTTAATGACAGGTTACTTCAGAATGTAAAAACAGCCAAAGTAAATAGCAAACAGAAATCGAATAAGGAGACCGTGTATATCCCAGTAAAATTTCATCTGGTAGCAGAATCAGATGGTAGAGGACGAATCAGTTTTAATTCCGTATTTGATGAGTTGTGTACACTCAATACACAGTTCGAACCTCTCGGGATGATATTCTATATCAAAGATGGATTTAACTCTATAGATCATACACCTACTTATGAATCACCTAGGTCAGCAGGAGCAACTTCTAGAATGATACAAGAGAAGAATCGCGAAGGCTCAGAAGCGATCAATATATTCATTACTCAAAATGCAGATATTGGGAATTCGGATTTTGGAACCACATTAGGATTTTATGAAAACAGAAATGACTATGTGGTCATCAGAAAGAGCCAGATAGGTAATGGGGGTAGCACGATGGCACATGAGTTAGGTCATTTATTTAGCCTTAACCATCCCCACTATGGGTGGGAAGACCAACCATGGGAACTAGAGATACACGGCAGGAAAGTAACCAAATCAACGGTGAGCTCTAGCCAGTCTGGACGGTCTATACGAGTAGAGCTAGTAGATGGCAGCAATTGTGATTCATCTGGTGATAATATCTGTGATACTCCACCAGATTATAATTTCGGATTTTCATGGGATCGTTCTTGTCCAAAATTCAATACGGTGGTCCTAGATAAAAATTCTGATACTATAGTGCCAATGCAAAATAACTATATGTCCTACTTCCTAGGTTGTGATCCATATGTGTTTACACAAGATCAAGCGAATGTGATCATTGCAGATTACAATAGTAATGATAGATCAAATATAAGAAGTGGCTATATTCCTAATGATGAGATGATTGAAAACGTGCTAGTACTAGAGAGCCCTGCTAACAATACGACAGCAGACTTTTATAATGGTGTAGCTCTGGATTGGTCAGATGTGCCTGGTGCAGAAAGCTATTTCTTAAACATTACGGGCGGAGGTGACGACTTGAGGATCATATCAGATCAATCGATATACTATGTTACCGATCTAGCCCCAAATACAGTGTACACTTGGTCGGTTACTCCCTTCAATGAAACAGGAGGTTGCGGAGTCAAGAAATCTGCGATCATCAGAACCAATGATGCTATGACAGCTACTAAAGATCCGGCACTAGATGGCTCTATATCTATTAATCCGAATCCGGTATTTCTATCTGAATTTTTGAATGTACATATTGTATCTGAAGAATACATACCTGCGAAATATATAGTTACATCGCTTGACGGAAAGACGGTAATTAATAATCAAATGATAATAAAGCAAGGAACCAATTCACTGCAGCTAAGCATTGCGAATGCTTCACCTGGCGTTTATTTATTTTCGCTAGTAACTGAGAAAGGGGTTACCACGAAAAAAATTATTCTACAATAGCAGTCAATACAACTTATTATAAAATAAAATAACCTGTAAATGCTCAATAATGAGTAAATTGCAGCTTTTTTTAACAGAAATAGACAACAACGTATGAATTTGCATGAATATCAAGGTAAAGAGTTATTAAAGTCATATGGAGTGGCTATTCAAGAAGGAATCATAGCAACTGATCTAGAGGAAGCTAAAAAGGCCTATACGGAAATCACAAATAAAACAAATTCTAAGATAGCTGTCATAAAGGCTCAGATCCATGCAGGTGGAAGAGGTAAAGGTGGTGGAGTCAAAGTGATAAAAAGCGCAGAAGAGTTAGAAGAAAATACGAATACGATACTTGGAATGATGCTCAAAACGCCGCAAACCCCGGGAGGCCTAGAAGGACCAGGGAAGTTGGTAAGGAAAGTACTCATAGCTGAGGATAGTTATGTACCTAACTTTGAAGATTGTAATGAGATATACATGTCCATACTGATGGATAGAGAGACTAAGCGAAACGTGATCATCTACTCTACTGAAGGTGGAATGGACATAGAAGAAGTAGCAGAAAACACACCAGACTTAGTGCATAAAGAATATATCGATCCGACATTAGGACTCCAAGGATATCAACTAAGAAAAGTAGCTTTCAATTTAGGATTGTCAGGTGCTGCATTCAAGGATATGACCAAGTTTGTGAATAACCTTTATAAAGCTTTCTTAGGTTCTGATGCAAGTATGTTTGAGATCAATCCAGTCATGGTCAATGGAGAAGGCAAGGTCACAGCAGTAGATTGTAAAGTTGCCCTAGACGAAAATGCACTTTACCGTCATCCTGAGTTAGCCGAGATGAGAGATACAGATGAAGAAGATCCTACAGAAGTAGAAGCAAAAGCATTCGGACTGAACTTTGTAAACTTAGATGGAAATGTAGGTTGTATGGTCAATGGTGCAGGTCTTGCGATGGCGACCATGGATATCATCAAATTGTCTGGCGGCTCGCCAGCAAACTTCTTGGATGTAGGTGGTACAGCTGATGCGGACAGAGTAGAAAAAGCATTTAGGATCATACTCAGAGACCCTAATGTGAAGGCTATATTGATCAATATATTTGGTGGTATAGTAAGATGTGATAGAGTAGCTAATGGTGTAGTAGAAGCTTACAAGAACATGGATAATATAAACGTCCCAATAATTGTAAGACTACAAGGAACTAATGCAGATATAGCTAAAAAGATAATAGACGAAAGCGGTCTAGAAGTGCACTCCGCTACCCTATTGCAAGAAGCAGCAGACTTGGTCAAGAAAGTACTTTCTTAAAGAAATAGCATATTGGAATCTTTCTCCCTCTACGAGCTCAATGAATATATAAGAAGGGTCGTAGCCTTGAATTTTCAAGAGCCTATCTGGGTTCATGGAGAGATATCACAGATAAACGAATCTCGAGGTAATTTCTATCTCGAGATAATAGAAAAAAAGGAAGGCACTGAAGAGGTAATCGCTCAATCTTCTGCAGCGCTCTGGTACAAGTCCTATATGTTCTTGAAAAAGAAGATCGGTCCTGGCATCTCTTCACTTCTACAAGACGGCATACAGGTCAAGCTAAAGATCAATATTGATTTTCATGAGCGATATGGTCTGAAGATGGTTATTCAGGATATTGACCCTAATTATACTATGGGGCAAGTAGAGCTCAACCGACAGAAAATAATCAAGCAGCTAAAAACGGATGGTGTATACGACCTCAACAATTCACTACAGCTACCTCCAGTCTTACAAAGAATAGCTTGTATTGCATCTGAGCGCTCTGCTGGGTATGCAGACTTCATGAAGCAGCTAGAGCAAAATGCAAATGGGTATGACTACGAGGTATCTCTCTATGACTCTGCAGTACAAGGAAGGAATGTAGAGACAGATCTGTTAGCCGCACTCTCAGACATAAAGGATAAAAGCGACTCCTACGACTGCGTGACCATCATCAGAGGTGGTGGTTCTAAATTGGATCTTTCAGGATTTGACAATTATAATATTGCCTCTGCGATTGCTAATTGTCGGATACCCGTTTTCACGGGTATAGGCCATGAGATAGATGAGACCGTGAGTGATATGGTTGCCTATGAAGCGCTCAAAACGCCCACAGCTGTTGCTTCCTTTCTCATTGACAAGTGCGCTTACTACGAAGGAGAGATCCACGAACTATCAGAGCTATTGAGGCTAGATTCTCAACGGCGTCTCAAAGAAGAAGAAACCCAACTTAAGCTCATACAACAAGAAATAAACATAGCGCCAAAATCACTTCTAGAACAAGAGAAACTGAACTTGGTGTCTATTACAAGAAGCTTAGAAAGAGGATTCAGGACTTTGGTTCAAAATGAAGATCTATTCGTGACTAAAGCAGAAACCCTCCTAGAGGTGATGGATCCCAAACACATCTTGAAACGAGGATTTACCATCATCAAGCAATCAGGCAAGATCATCAGCAAGGCAAAGAACATAGACTTAAAGAAGAATCTAAATATCAGCTTCGCAGATAAGGAACTGGAAGCAAAGATCCTACAAACAAAATCAAAATGAGTAAAGACAGCTATAGCAAGATAACGGAAGAACTACATGAGATCGTAGCCAAGTTACAAGACGCGACTACGAGTATCGACGAACTACCAGCTATGCTCAAGAGAGCCAAAACACTCATCGCTGCCAGTAAAACTAAACTGCGAAATATAGAAGTAGATATCTCGCATCTCTTCACTGATCAAGAAGAAGAAGAAGATCAAGAAGAAGAAGAAGAAGAAGAAGAAGAATAAGAGCTAACTCTTATCCTTCTCCATGTTCTGTATATTTTAATCTGCAAAATATTAATCTGCAAAATAGAAACTGCCAGGGATAACTCCTGCACCAATTCTACTCTGCTCTACTCCACTCCTGTCAAATATTACTACTTCACCATTAGATACAAAGTCCTTAGCATCAGCGGCATAAAGCATATTCGTTTTTGTATCAAAGCCTAATGCATAATATGATCCAGCTGCGAATAATGATGATTGTAAGTTAGATAGATCTATAACTTTAATACCTTCGCTGTCTAGGTGATACACCTTATTACCCACTTGGTCTATTACGAGATTACCCGCACCATTGAGCAATTCTAACTGTAGTACTGCATCATCTCCATCTAGCATATACAATCCCCCTGCAGTACTATTAGGTGGGTTGACAAAATCGAATTTGCCACTACATAGTACCCAGATATCATCCTCACTATCCTTTACAATTCCCACTGGATTATCTCCTGCCACATATTCTTTTTCTATCACTGATCTGCTCAAGTCATACTGGATTACTATTGAATCTGTTCCAAATCCACCTGACTTAGCTATGTATAACTCAGAACCGTCGATAAGCATATTTTCCAATCCTCCGCCTATTTCTAATTCTGATAATATCTGATTCGTTTCTGTATCTATTTCATACAAGACTCCTGATACTCCATCAGCTCCCCATGAACTTGCATATAGTGTTTTCTCATCTTCGGATGCTACCATGTATCTGACCTGTGGTAGATTCTCTATGGTAGCTACTTTAGTAAAGTCATTTGCATCAGCTACTTCTATCTTTGCTGCATTATTGACTGCCACGTAAGCATTCCCATTGGCAACACTCATCGACTGTGCTATATTCCCTAGGATCAATCCCATATTCTCCGACTGATATACATTTTGCTTCAAAGTAGTATCTCTATCATAGTAAGTTATCGTACCCGTACCATCTCCAAATTTCCCTTGATTTACTACGAATACACCAGCTTCATATTTACCAAGTGCTACCATCGGTTCTTTATCATCACCACAACCCATTAACCCTACTAACAGGAGCACACAACTAAGTTTTAATACACTTTTTATCATTTTCTATTTATTTTATAGTTAAGATTTAATTCAAAATATTTGAGCGGCATAGGGTAAAATTCTATCTGCTGATAATCTTCGTTCAACAGATTATAAATTGTCAATCCTATATCCAATTTGTTATTATCGCTAAATGCTATTTGCTTCTTCACATTTAAATCGACTACCACGAAACTTGGTACAGCATTTAAATTATCCGTAGTCGTGTATCGCTGAGAAACAAACAAAGCTTGAGGCTTAACTTGAAATCCTCTAAACATATAGTTGAAGTAAGCATTCGCTTTTACCTTTGGGATATAGAGTAACTGCTTTCCTTCTAACTCTTTAAAGATCAGTTCCTCAGCAATAGTTGCATTGATATAAGTAACATCCATCCCTGCTGAAAAATGTTTATTCAATTCATACCTTATCTCCATATCAACCCCTTTTGATATTACACTCCTCTGGTTTTTGGGTGACCAAAATTGATCGCCTGGCGACCATAGTATCCAATTAGATACTAGCTTGTAATAAGGTTCGATAGAGAGATATGTTCCTTCTTTAAAAATATATCTTAACCGTAGATCTGCACCATAGGATTGCTCTGGTAGGAGATCAGGGTTACCTCCTTGCGGCCAGTATAGATCATTTAAGGTCGGAGTGTTATACGCGCTATTTATACTTAGATCTGTGAGAAGTTTACCTGTCGAATAGCTTGTACTTACATCAAATAAAAATGGCGACCAGTCCCCATCGTGCAATTGCTCGGTTAACACTAGCCGGCTTTTAAAACCAACTGTCCACTGTCGGTCATACTGATAAGAAAAAGTACTAAGCTTACGAGAATGTAGGGTCGTAAAAAAATTAGCATCTGCTCTGTCGTCCCTATGTGACAAGTTCAATTTGTGATCATCTACCGATACAGAAAAATTAAGCGCATTGACTTTATTCTTCGCCCTAGAATCTACAGAGACCGTCTTATAGTTGAGCTGCTCATCAAAATGGGCATAACTTAACTTAGCAGTATATTGACCAGAAGAATAGTCTAAACTTGTTTGATACCGATAGTTATCATCCACTTGATCAGCAAAACTCTTAACAGAAGCTAGTGAGGATGGAAGTTCCCTGTCATATTGAGAAATCCAGATATTACTACTCAGCCTTAAATTTTTGTTGAATCTATATTCATTTTGCCATTTGATATCTATTCCTTTTACTTTTGTAAGCCACTCTCGTTTTTCCCCAGCCCATTTATAATCAAATCCATTATTATTATTTACGCTACTCATACTGACCTTAGAGTTGAGCTTTGATATTTGAAAACTGTGAGAAACTGAAGCCCTAAAGTTTTCGGTAGAAGTAACAGAGAGCCTAGCTTCGGTGGTCTTGGTCTCTTGAGAATCACCGAGTATGATCGCACCGCCAAGAGATGCAGTTCCCAGATAAGCACTTACCGATCGATCAGTAAAACTGACTTTATCAAATCCTGTTATCAAGCCTAGATCGAACGTCCCATTTAAAGGGCTTTGGATATTAAACTCCTCCCATAAGACCGCTGTATGCCTAGCCCCAAAACCATGTATCAGCCCAGTGGCTAAGAGCCCCGGTCCACTGGATTGGAGATGTACCGCACTACTATGCGTGAGCGCATCCACAAGCTCGTGATTCTCCGTGTCTAGATCTTTGCCTGGTACATCGACCTTAGACGCTCTGATGACTACAGCCTGTACCGTATCGTACATCAGGTTATCTTGAGCTATAGCAACGCCATAACAACAACACAATAACATCACACTTGATAGTATCCTAAACAAACCTGCATTTATACTGCCTTTTACCCGAAGACATTAATAATCAATGAATGTATTTGGCAGGTCTTCTGGCTCAGCTTTCTTTAGTATCCTTCCCATTCTTAATATATGAACAGTGGATCGTGATTTACTAAAGATTAAAAGCTTTACAGCTGCGGGAACAGCTCCAGACTTTGAAGACGATCATTACATCGCTTCTTAAACTGGATTCCCTATTAATATCTTGCGATAACCAATTACGAGGGCAAATGTATATAAAAAGAAACTAGTGTCTTAGAATCTTGATGCTAATGTATTAAGCCAGTTCATTTCAATCAGCTTTTGGTCATCTAGTGCTTTGTAGGTAAGATACACAGCCATGGGCAAGAGGACTATGCAAGGCAACCAAGCTCCAACAATAGCATTGAGCGTTTGTGCCTTCTGTAATTTATCTCCGATGATATCAAGGATAATAAAGAACATAAAGAAGATGATCGCAGATAGTAATGGATATCCGTACCCTCCTTTTCTGATTATAGAACCTAGAGGTGCACCTATGAATAGGAATATGATACATACCATGGACCAGCTATACATCTTATGAAGGACTAGGCGGATACGCTCTCTTGCCCTTTCTTTCTCCTTCACCCTCATACCATTATTGAGATGGTGATCCTTACGCTGATTTACAGCTGTAGATGCGCCTGATATCAAGGTCATACGATCTTGGACATCATAAGTGCTCAGTAGATCACTAGCCTCTTTCTTGTCCTCTAACTGCACGATCACATTCTTCATTAGTTTTTGAGAAGCCTTCATATCAACTTTAGATGAGCGATTCTTATTAGCTATTTTGGTCTCTAACTCATCTACGACCTTGGACTTTTTGACCTTACTTTTGCGTTGCTTTTTGAGTAGACCATTGAAGTTATTATAATTTTCAAGTGTCTTTGTCTCAATGACCGTATCCATAGAATCTAGCGAACCGAATAACTGAAAAGTATTCATAAGATCATACTTTCTTCTTTGAGCATAGAATATCTTATTATCTACATTGAATTCTGACATCGGGAATATCTTTTCCCATTTCTTAAACTTGGTCCTGATGAAAGGATATGGTTGCCGATCATCTCCTGCCTTTTTGGTTTCTTTAGTTTGGCGATATTGCTCTCCATCTACGAGATTCATGATGAAATATTTCCCATCATCAGAAGAACTCATCACTCCTTTCTGCGCGGTTACTATACTAAAAGACTTATAAGAAGGATGTACCTCATCATAGATCATGATCCCTTCCACATTCTTACCATCCTTATGTTTTTTCTTGATATAGATATTGTAACCTGTAAAGTCCTTATTGAATATCTTCTCCTCTAGAGTAAGTGCAGGTTTTTGTCTTTTGATAATATCAAACCTTGAGAAGAACTCATAATTTGCTTTGGGGACTAGGTAATTAGATGAAAATAGAGAAAAGATAGCTGTGAAAATTGCCAAGTAAAATCCCATCCGCATCACCCTGAGAAGGGAGATTCCTGCAGATTTGAGACTGGTGAGTTCAAATTTTTCAGACATATTACCAAAAACAAATACGGATGAAAGTAATATCGTAATCGGTATAGCCTTTGGCACGATCGTACCTGCGAAATAAAATACGAGCTCCATAATATCAAAGAATCCGATTCCCTTACCCGTTATATCATCGATATACTTCCAAAGAAATATCATGACCAATACAAACTCAGCTATAAGAAATGACAGTACATAGGGCACAATGAAGTTCATCCCTACCATCCTATCTATTTTATTATTAAACCTCAAAAGCTAAAAATTCTCTGTATTTACTAAGATATGAACGAACATATGACTCATATGTCTATATTTTTCTCGAATATTGTCAAATGTTAAAATTTAAGCCACTAGTAACATATATAATTATTCACCCGTCAATCCTGTGTAAATGCGCGTAGAGGAGTTCACTGGGATTATAGATCCTATCAAAGATAAGCTTTACAGATATGCCCTAAGAATAGTAAAGGACGAAATGGAAGCAGAAGATGTTGTCCAAGAAGTGATCGTCAAGCTGTGGAAGAAGAAGGATCAGTTTACCGAGATCGATAACAAGGAAGCATGGTGTATGACCCTCACCCGCAACCTAGCAATAGACAAGACTCGATCAAAGAAAAGAGGTCGCACGGAGAGCATAGAAGATTATCATCATGTGAAAGATAGCTCGCTGGATCCCTACAAGGCGACCAAGAGTAATGATATGATGAAGCGCATCAAAGAGATGATGGAGACACTGCCTGATAATCAGAAGTCGGTCCTTCATCTTAGGGATGTAGAAGGTTATAGTTATAAAGAAATAAGTGAAATTACCACATTGTCTCTAGACCAAGTGAAGGTTAATCTTTACAGAGCTAGAAAATCGATGAGGGAGAAAATTTTAAAAAGTAACATATTATGATCAAGAATGAAATCGACCAGCTGCTAAACAAGTACTGGGAGGCTGAATCAACTCTTGACGAAGAACAACAATTAAAAGACTATTTCGCCACTAGTGAGGTACATGACGAACATTTGTCTTTTCGACAGCTATTCAGTGACCTTAAAAGTTCCAGATCTATCACATCTAGAATGGATGTAAGTAATATTATCAGTAACGCTACTGCGGATGATGGTGAATATAATATAGATAGATTCTTGGAAGATTACTGGGCTGGTGAGAGCAGCTTAGCTGACGAAGCAGACTTAAGAGATTACTTCCATAGTGGAGCTGTAGCGCCTAAGCACTTAGAGTACAAAAGCTACTTCAATCACTTATCAAGGGAACAATCTAAGTCGGGTGTTAATCTAGATGTGAAAAAGATACTTGCGGTCAACGCAGATAAAGGGAAAGTAGAAACAGTTGTAAGGCAGCTACCAAGTAGACGACTACGAAGCATAGCAGCCATAGGAGCAGTACTCCTTGCTTGTGGAATAGGATTCTTCACTTTTGGCAAGTTAGATAAAAGTACTACTCAGTATGCAGGCAAAATGACCATACTAGATGAAGCGGCAGAACAAGAAGAAGCCTTAGCCATCACACGAGAAGCTTTAGCAATGCTGTCAACAAAATTTGGAAAGGGCCAGGCGTCTATCGAAAAGGAAATGGAGCAAATTAATAAACTTGATATATTTTCTAAATAGTTAAGTAAACCCTGATCATTGAAGTGAATTATTAAGAATACACTTCATATTTTGAAACTAATATAAACGGATTAAAAATGAAAAATTTTGTAGCAATATTATTGTGCTTTTGTAGTGTGGGTCTTTTCGCTCAGTCTGCAGGAGTCTCATCCTTCATAGAGAAATATGCTGATAATGAAGACTTCACAACCATCACCGTAAATAAGAAAATGTTCGAAATGCTAGCAACCGCTGCAAATGGAGATAAGGAGATGGACCCGGATGTGAAAGAGATGATCGAGAACCTCGAAGAACTTAGAATACTTACCACTAAATCGGGCATTGGTGGTCATTATGAAGTTGCAAACAAACTGGTAGAAAAAGATGGCTTCGAAGAATTGATGAATGTAAAAGACAAAGGAAGTAATGTCAGGTTCATGGTTAAGGACAGCGATGGTGGAAATATAGTGGACGAATTAATAATGCTTGTATCAGGTGAGGAGTTTGTGATCCTAGATTTTGTTGGTAAGATAGATCTTACAAAAGTTGCTAAGCTTGGTAAGTCTATAAACATGGGTGGCTTAGAACACTTAGAAAAAATAAAAGAAGATTAGAAGCTAGTTGCTACATTTGGCGAGTAACTTATTCGAATATAAAATACCTCACTTGAAATCAAGTGAGGTATTTTATTTTTAGATTTAAATAGTTCACAGTTCCGATTATCCTTGGAGCTATTTTTATACCTAGGGAACTTGTTATATTTACTATTTGGGTAAGAAGATCTCTATATCGATTCTGGTTTTAATGATTCTGCTAGCAGCAGCTTATTTTTTTGCATTACGACCTTTACTACAGTTGCTAAACGGTTATGCTGCTAAACGCATTTGCTCTTCACATTTCATAGCAGGTCGAACTTTAGAAGATATACAAACAGATGACCTGATCTACCCAGCTACATGGTGTAATGGAGAGATAGATCCAGTAAATATGACAGCATCTAGCAGTATAATAGGACTTAACGAAAGACGAGCTGCATTCAGACCCGGGTTTGGCTGTACGCTGGTGCCTAAATTTTCCAGCCTAAGACCTACCCCACTCTTGCCAACGATACAAGCCCCTAGTGGCTACTGGCCTTATGGAAACATGTTGCAAGACACTACCTTCTCTTACTTTGATCAGAATAGATTAAACCTCACAGTTGAAGAAGCTTTCGGCACAGCAGATAGAACTCGTGCGATAATCGTAGCACATCGAGGACATATCATCGCCGAACAGTATCAAAAAGGTTTTAATAAAGATACCGAGTTATTAGGATGGTCAATGGCCAAAAGTATAGCCAATAATTTAGTAGGGATACTTACAAAAGAAGGAAGGCTATCTGTCGATAAGACATCGCTGATCGATGAGTGGACAGATGAAAGATCTCAAATAAACTTAGAGGAACTGCTGTCTATGTCATCAGACTTAGATTGGAATGAGGAGGATGGCTATCTATCTGATGTCACAACGATGCTATATCTCAATGATCAAGCCTCTGACTATGCAATCGATAAGAAAATTCGACAACAGATAGGCACGTCTTATATCTACTCATCTGGCACAACAAATATTATTTCTGAGATCATCAAAAATATCTTTGATACTGAAGAGGAATATCTAAAATATCCGCATGAAGCACTATTCAATAAGTTAGGAATCAATGCCACTATGGAATTAGATGCAGATAACAACTATATCATGTCATCATATACATATATGACTGCGCGAGATTGGACGAAGCTAGGTCAGTTTTGGCTACAAAATGGCAATTGGGACGGGCAGCAGATTCTCCCAAAAAACTGGATAAGGTATAGTACTGGTCCAGGCATAGGCATCAACTCGAGCTATGGAGCTCACTTTTGGTTGAATACTGACTCACGGCTATATCCTAGTGTTCCTGCGGATATGTATTCGGCTAGAGGATTCCAAGGGCAGCAGATAGCAGTTATTCCTAGTTTAGATCTGGTAATCACAAGATTTGGAGTCGATGAGGGCATAGAGACTTTTGATCACAATAAATTCATAAGTAGTATCATTGCATCTTTAGGAATATAATGAGCGAAGTAACAAACATTACAGTCACACTAGTCATAATTGGGATAACTATCCTTACCTCGTGGAGAGCTTTTAGTGATAGAGGATTATTCGAAAAACTTAAGCACTACCCATTTGCAGAAAATAGTAATAAGGAATATTATCGTTTTTTAAGTTCAGGTTTTGTACATGGTAGTGGCATGCACTTATTTATAAACATGTATGTGCTATATACCTTCGGAGAAGTAGTAGAAAAGGTATTTGCTTATGAATTCGGAATGATGGGTAGGTTAATATTTATCTTCTTTTACTTGTCTGCTATTGTAGTAGCCGATATACCTACTTTTATGAAGCACAAACTAAATCCTGGTTTTGCAAGTATAGGTGCATCTGGAGCTGTCTCGGCTATTGTATTTGTCTTTATACTATTCGACCCTTGGCAAGGACTTACGTTTATTTTTTTTCCTTTCTTTTCTATCCCTGCTTTTATTCTCGGGATTGGATATTTGATATATTCTTCATGGGCAAGTAGTCGTGGAGGTGGCAAAATAGACCATTCTGCCCACCTTGCAGGAGCTATATACGGCATTGTATTTATGATCGCACTACGCCCTAGCCTGATGTTAGAATTCGCAGATAGTATCCGTCGTGGACTCCCCTTTTAAGTGTTTTAAATCACTTCATCAATCCAAAAAGGACCATTACGTATTTTTCAAAGCGTAATAATAGGAACTCTTTATTTCGCTAAGAATCGAAATATTATTTTTTAAGCTAATATTTTAAATACTGATATTCCATTATTCTTTGGTAAAATTGAAGGTTTATAGCTGTTTCATTCGTATTTTAAGAATGTAATTTATAATTTCCCAATGTAATTGCAGGACTTAAGAATTTCATTATTTTGGTCCTTGTAAATGCCAACTAATTAGTAACTAATCGTAAAATTTTTAAGATGAACTTAACTACCAAATTTTCAATTTTCCTACTCGTGCTTTTCCTCTTACCATCTTGTGTAAGCAAGAAGCAATTGCTAGAGGCTCAAGATATGCTAGCACAATCCAAAACGGATCTAGAAAAATGTGGAAATGTTGTAGATGACTACGCAACTCGACTAGAAACATGCAATGGTCAGAGAGATGACCTCACTGCTAAGCTAAGTGCTTCTGAAACAGAACTTAAACTCAGAAATGAGCAGATGGGAGATCTAAGAGCTCAAATCGAGGATATGAAGCAGCAGAGAAACGCTTCGCAAACTACTGTTTCTGACCTAACCGTATTGACTAAGTCTGCTAATGACAATATCAAAAACACTTTATCTCAGTTAGAATCAAAAGATAAATATCTGAGATATCTTCAAAATGCAAAGACGCAATCAGACTCTATCAATCTAGCTTTAGCTGTAAACCTCAAAGGTGTGCTTGCTCAAGGTATAGCTGACAATGATGTGAACATACAAGTAGATAAGACAGTAGTATTTATCAATCTATCTGATAAGATGCTCTATAGAAGTGGAAGCTCTGATATCAATAGTCAGGCAATGGGAGTTCTAGGAAAGATCGCTAAGATCATACAGTCGAAGCCAGGCCTAGAAGTAATGATAGAAGGCTATACGGATAACAAGCCAATAGCTAGACCAGGGATTCAAGATAACTGGGATCTTAGTGTGAAGCGAGCAACATCAGTAGTAAGAGTTCTCCAAAAGAACTTCGGTATAGACCCTAATCGATTGATAGCTGCAGGAAGAGGAGAATACAACGCAATAGCATCTAATGATGATGAACTAGGAAGATCTGCGAACAGACGTACTAGAATTATAATCATGCCTAAGCTTAATGAATTTTATGATCTACTAGATCCTGAAAAATCTAATGCAGGAGTGGAATAAAAATAGCTTGAAAAAAAATATGAAAAATATTAAAGGCCATGTCAAATGACATGGTCTTTTTTATTATGCATTAGGCTTATACCCAACTTTTCGTCTGGATACGCAAATAGCTCTCGATCAATAGCTAAATTTTAAGGTGATCCTAAAATAATAGAAACTCCTTTATCTGTGCGTCTATTGTTTCTTTTGTCGCCTTATCAACCAGCTTATCATCTTTTATAAGTGACTCAACTTGAGAGATAGGTAGTCTATTTTTAAACACATTCGCTTTGACATAACTCATTAAATTAGTTAGGTAGTCAAGCCCTCTTAAGTTACCAGCCTTACCGGCAGATACTCCAGCTATTAAAATTTTCTTGTTACCGAATGTCGGTCCATACTCTCTTATAGACATAGCGTCCATTAATGATTTGAACACGCCTGGTAACCCACCGTTATACTCTGGCACTACTATGACCCATCGATCAGCTCCTATGAAGTACCTATTTTGAATTTCGGCCAATTCATCTGATTGGCTCTCTGCATTGTAATTATTATTAATTAAGTATGGCTTTTTTATATCCTCTAATGAAAACAATTGCACTTCCTCTTCACAAAGCGCTGATAGCCGCTCTTGATAATGTTTAGCTATAACCTTTGACCTGCTATTTACCCTATCTGTTCCTACAATAATTGTAATCATATATTCATTTTTATACCTTATAAATCATTAAGTTCTTGAGAATGTTCAAAGAACAAGGATTATAATTTTCGCTAAATTGCAGCAAGATAGAAATCTATACGCTTATGCAAATTCATTATTACGGTCATTCGACATTTTTGATAGAAACAAAAGGGTTCAAGTTGTTATTTGATCCATTCATTAGTGGGAATGAGAAAGCAGCTCATATTAATATCGATGATATCAATGCAGACTTTATCTTGGTCTCTCATGGCCATGGCGATCATTTGGCAGACGTGGAGTCGATAGCCAAGAGATGCGGCGCTAAGGTCATTACCAATTACGAGATCCATAATCACTTTGTAGCCAAAGGCTTGGATAGTCATCCGATTAATCATGGTGGCAAATTCGATTTCGAATTCGGTACTGTCAAAAGTGTAAATGCTATTCATACTAGTTCTTTTCCAGATGGATCATATGCTGGCAATCCGGCAGGATTCGTTATCTGGAATGATGAAGATTGCTTCTACTTTGCAGGGGATACTGGACTTACGATGGATATGCAGCTGATTCCTATGACTTGTCCAAAATTGGACTTTGCTATCTTACCCATAGGAGATAACTTTACGATGGGGTATGAGGATGCGGTCATTGCGTCTGACTTTATCAAATGCGATAACATCATTGGATGTCACTTTGACACTTTTGGTTATATCGTTATAGACCATGCCAAAGCGATTGAGAGTTTCGAGTCAAAAGGAAAGAAAATAGTATTACCAGAAATAGGACAACAAGTAAATATATAGTGGGTAAGATAATATCAATAGCAAATCAAAAAGGAGGTGTAGGAAAGACTACTACTGCTATCAATCTAGCAGCAGCTTTAGCCATATTAGAAAAAAAGGTACTGCTAGTCGATTGTGACCCGCAAGCTAACTCCACAACGGGTATCGGCATCAAAGAAGGTGAAAGTCCGTACGACTTATACAACGTTCTAGTTGATAATGATAAGGTCGCTGATGCTATCGTCCCTACGGATATAGATAATCTATATCTATTGCCATCCTCTATCGACCTAGTAGGTGCAGAGATAGAATTAGTAAATAGAGATAGTAGAGAATATATATTGAAAGAGCATCTTAAGGAAATCAAAGATGATTTTGATTACATCTTCATCGATTGCCTGCCATCACTAGGCTTGCTTACGATCAACGCGTTGACGGCTTCAGACTCTGTATTGATACCTGTACAATGTGAGATATTCTCCTTGGAAGGGCTAGGCAAACTCAAGAACACTATATCCCTTGTAAAAAGTCAACTGAACAATGACCTAGAAATAGAAGGCATCGTACTCTCCATGTATGATAAACGATTAAGAATGGCAAAACTAGTAGTGGAAGAAGTAACTACGGGTGTGACTGATAGAGTGTTTGACACCATCATTCATAGAAACTCAAAGATCGGCGAAGCCCCTTCGCTAGGACAACCCGTGATCCTATATGATGCTGCTTCTAAAGGAACTACCAATTTCTTGAATTTGGCCTATGAATTCTTACAATACAATCAGGACAATATCCATCCGAAGGTCAATGATGACAAACCAATAATGACTAGATAGATGGCAAAGAAAAAAAAAGAACTCGGAAGAGGCATAAAAGCACTACTATCCAACATAGAGTCAAATAATAGCCAGCTAGAACAACGGCTGGAATCAAAAACAGCTAACAGTACTAGCCTAATAAAACTGTCAAAAATAGAAGCTAACCCTGATCAACCAAGAAGAAAGTTTGATAAGGAAGCGCTGAAAGAATTGGCAGACAGTATCAAGATACATGGTATCATACAGCCTATCACAGTCAGAAAATTCGGTGGTAATAACTATCAGATAATATCTGGAGAACGACGATATAGAGCAGCCAAACTGGCGAAGCTAGATAAAGTCCCTGTCTATATCAGAGAAGCAGATGATGTAGCATTATTAGAAATGGCACTCATAGAGAATATTCAGCGCGCAGATCTTAATGCCATGGAAATTGCTATATCCTACCAGAGACTTATAGAAGAATGTGATATTACTCACGAAGAACTATCCAATCGAGTAAGTAAAAAGAGAAGTACCGTAAGTAACTATGTAAGATTACTCAAACTGCCACCTAAAGTGCAAGCGGCGCTCAAAAATCAAAAAATATCCATGGGCCATGCTAGAGTCATAGCTGGTATCGATGATACAACTGCTCAGCTAATATTATTAGATAAGATTATCGGTGAAGGACTCTCTGTCAGATCCGCAGAAACTGCTAGTAAAAGTAAACTGGCTCCAACTTCCTCTAGAGTTAAAAAATCAGCTACTTCAGGGCTAACTTCAGATGTCGTCAAGATAAGAGATCAGATAAGCGCAAAGCTTGGTTCTAAGGTATCTATAGAAAGATCAAGCACTGGCAAAGGGAAGTTCGTTATTCCGTTTAAGTCGGATAATGATTTTAATGATATCATAGATGCCATCCTCGAAGACTAAGCAACAGTAGATGTCTACCTATCGTTTATTGATTATGCGCTTTGCAATATTCCTCTTGTTTGTTTGCCTTACATGGTCCACCTCTACAGCCCAAATATATGATGAGTACTCGGATGAGGAGCTTATTGATCAGGATTTCACATTCGAAGGTCTAGAGCAGGATAGTATTGTCAAAGTTGATAATTCTAAAGATCCCTCAGGACTGAAGGCGATTTTTTCTGGTAAGCCTGGCAAGGCTGCATTGTATTCCTTAATGGTACCAGGCTGGGGACAAGTCTATAACGGAAAGATCTGGAAGCTGCCATTAGTCTATGGACTAGAAGGAGCTGCCATTTATTATCTTATTACAAACGCTAGAAGGTATAATGATTTTAATGCTTGCTATACCTCGCTAGTCACCACTCAACAGCCGATAGCTGAGTGTAGAGGTGTATCCACCGTTAACGATGCATTCGTAATACGACAAGCTTACCGCAAACGGAGGGAACTTTCCTATGTATTCGTCATAGGCGCACATCTATTCCAAGCTTTTGAAGCATTCATAGATAGGCATTTGGTAGATTTTGATCTTGATGAGGACCTTAGCTTCAAGCCATTTGTACAGCCAGACCATACGCGTTCAGAGCTACACCTTGCCGGTATATATTTTAACCTTAGTCCCAAAAGAAATAAAGTAATCCCGAAATTTTAATACAACAACCATGATTCGTGCAATCCCTAACAGTCATAAAAGTGTGCGCGTAGCTCTTTTAGGAAATTAGGTAGCGGAGGTTATGATACCAATTATGTTTTAAAATGACACAATAGATTTTGAATATAATTTTTCAAGGTCAAGGCGAAAAACGGAATGATAGCCTTAGCTATCATGAGTATTATCAACGATGAGATTGGAAAATAAGATCAACATATAAGTGCCATATTAGAGCGTAATTGGTATGAGACTTTTAGAATAAAAAAAAGGCCTCTAGAAATTATCTAAAGACCTTATATACACTTACAATATCTTTATAATTACTCTACCCTTTCCCCATTCTCAAATCCAATAACATATGCTTCTGGATATTTCTTTTTGATGGTAGCTAAGCCTGATTTTGCATAAACCTTGGTGGCATAATCTCCTATCATGTAGAGAAAATTATTAGCGCCTGTCTGCAGTATCTCAACATCATCATGGGTCTCAAATATCACATTATCATCCGACAGCGCAGTCCCAGAAAACTGAATTACATATTTATACCCAGTGAAATCACCTATCGTATTTATGTGATTTACATTTTCCCTTGCTTTTACTTTGGAGACTTCTTCCGTGGCAGGTTGTTTATCAACCTTAGTTTTCTCTATTTCACTTAAGTCACTGGTAGTAGTTTTCGCTGCTTTATTTACTTCTTCTATAGTCATTTTAGGTTCTGCTTTTACAATTTCTGCAGCTTCCTTACTAGCATCCATATTTTTTACTTTTTCAATCGCTTCTGCGGCCTTCACCTTTTCTTTCATGACTCCTGTAGTCTCAGCTTTTACAATAGTTTTATCAAGCTCACTTTTAAGCGCATTGTTCTTCTTTTCTTGAACATTCGATTTTGCATTCTCTACAGCCTCATCCTGAGCGCTTGTCTCACTACTCTTACCCATAACCTTGTCTACCTTACTTTTAGTCGTTTCTGGTTTACCAATTTTCTCATTTTGACTCTTGGACTCCGATTCTTGCTTTATTATTTTCTTCAAGTCTGACTCGTCCTTTGCTTTTACTTGCCCCTCGCTCTGCAACTCTGCTATGATATCATCCATGTTTTCCTCTAGCTTTATCTTCTCGAGTGATTTGAATGGTTCTTTAGCTGCTGAGATAGATAGTATTTTGAATTCAGTCCTTCTATTAATGGCATGTTCTGCTTCTGTACAATCTGCCGTGCTGTTACACTTGTTTAGCAGTTTATTTTCTCCATATCCTCTTGCTGCAATTCTATGGGCAGGTAGATCACTATTCTCAAATATCCATTCCACCGTATTTCGCGCTCTTTTTTCGGAAAGTGCTTGATTCTTATCCGCTAAACCTCTAGCATCTGTATGAGATGCTAGCTCGACATTGATTCTAGGGTTATCCATCAAGAAGGTAATCGCATTCTCGAGTTCTTCTACAGCATCTTTTCTAATACTAGCCTTGCCATAGTCGTAGTAGATATTATTTAGCGTTATTTTCTTACCTGTGTATACTTTATCCAACTCCACATTAGCCAATAATGTACCCATCTTATTACCCTCTGTTAGGTTGTCAGACACGCCTGGTTGTACCTCTCCGATACCTTCAAAACACAAGATGCATCCTTTAACATTCACGAATGCCTCCATTCGCTTAGCCAAGTATCCTTCCTTACGAATCATAATGGTATAGTGATTCCCCTTCTCTAAGTCTATCTTAAAGTCTGGATGAGGATGATCTTCTAGCACTAGTACAGGCTCCCTGATAGTGTTATTATATACTTCTACCAATGCACCTCTGATAGCATCTACTACCTGGTCTTCGTCATCCCGTTTATCTGCCATCGTAATATCAAAAATATATCCTGGTGCCCTATTCATCTCCAATTTCACAAAGACCTTTTCTTTAGCTGCTTTATTCTTAGTGCTAACATTCATCTCAGTGGCATGAAAGAGATCCTTAGAACCTTTGAGAATAAGATCCTTACCTCCTGGCGCAGTCAATTCGAATTTGCCATCTTTTTGTGACCGAGCTCTGCTTATTAGCTCATTAGTCTCACTATCGAATACTTCTACGAATACCTGATTTAGGAAACCTCTATTCCCAGATTCAAAGGCGTAACCTTCAATGATCACTTGAGAAAAAATGGGTTGTACCCCCATGAAAAGAAAAAAACAAACGCATGCTACTAGAGAGTTTATATTTTTCATCATTTTGTGCTATTGTTGATTGATATATGTTCGAAACGTAATATAATATCTATTCAGTTCCCAGTTAATAATATACTTTAATAAAGTTTTAAATAAGGTCTTGAAAGAATCAAAATTAAGAATAGTATTCATGGGTACGCCTGAATTTGCCGTACCTTCTCTGAAGATATTAATAGAAAATGGCTATACGATAGCAGGAGTAGTAAGCTCCACAGATAAAATGGGCGGTAGAGGAGGCAAAAAACTACTCCAATCTGCAGTAAAGAAATATGCTTTATCTCAAGATCTTACGATCCTCCAGCCTAAGAACTTGAAGTCCAAGAAATTTTTAGGCGAATTAAAAGCCTTGGATGCTGACCTCCAGATCATTATTGCATTTAGGATGTTACCCGTAGTAGTTTGGGATATGCCTAGGTTAGGAACTTATAATCTTCACGGCTCATTACTGCCACGCTTTAGAGGAGCAGCCCCTATAAACTGGGCAGTGATCAATGGGGAAACTGAAACTGGGGTAACAAGTTTTAAGCTCAAACATGAGATCGATACCGGTGATACGTTGATAAGTAAAAAAATAAATATTGATATAAAAGATACTGCAGGTTCATTACATGATAAACTAATGATTTTAGCCGCAGATACGATCTTAGAATCGGTACAATTAATAGAGAAAGGAGAAGTAACCTTGGTGTCTCAAGATGAATCAAAAGTTTCTAAAGCACCAAAGATATTCCATAAGGATTGTAGTATCGATTTTGATAATGATGTGAAGAGTGTTTATAATTTCATTAGAGGATTAAGTCCTTATCCGACTAGCTGGATGATCTTTAGAGGTAAAAAGCTAAAGGTATTTTGGGCTGAACTAACTATAGGAAAACATAGCGAAGAAGTCGCTACTATTATCACAGATGACAAATCCTTTCTTCATGTCTACTGCCGTGACGGTTTTCTTTCTTTAATGGACGTGCAATGGGAAGGACGAAAAAAAATGAATATCACCCAATTCCTAAATGGCCTAAACTAAGTTCAGTAAATAATATTTGACTGAAAAATAGTCTTGAATATTGAAACAACGAAGTCCGCTTCTACCTTACCAATATGCATGGTATTGACCTCTATATCTGCAGAAGTATTCACAACATTAGTAAAAATATGAAGTTGCTGCTCTAGAAAATAAAATATTACAAACAGAATAATGAACAGCACCACGGAAACAAACGAAGGCTTACGTTTCATAGATTAGAGGTTTGGGTTCTTAATAATTGTTCTGTGTATAAACCACACAATAGATATAACGCAAAGAAATTTTCAAAAGTTACAGGAACGTTAATTTCCTTTAAAATTTAACATTTCAAGATTAGCTATTCTCTTCTATTTTGGGTTGTGGTCTAGCAAAATCAAGTTTTTCTAGGTAGTATGCTTTGAAGTAAGTATTTAACCCATTAATCACGATAGAGTCTAGTAGATCTAATCTGATATCTCCATTTGGATCTATGCTATCCTCTGGCAGGATGATCTTCTCTACTTTCCCGATAATGAGTCTAGTCTGATTACTTCTTATCAATTGCTCTTCAGCAAAACTCAATCCAAGCTTAACCACACTTTCCTCCACAAAAGGAGCCTTAAATCCATCGATATACGCTTCACTGAGATTACACATCTCAAATTCAGAAACTCCACGTTCATACTTTGCAGAAGTCTGATGTGATTGCTGATAGATGGAAGTTGTTATATGATTTATGGTATAATAATTAGTTGCTTTTATATTTTCATAAGTATGCCTCTCAACAGTATTTGGTCTCAGTATAAAGCCGATATAAAATGGATCAGCTCCTATGTGCATGACCGAATTGAAGACAGCTAGATTTGTATTTCCATCCTTATCACATGTCCCTATCAAACAAGCACTTTTGAATCCTGATAATTTATTGAGCAGATTTATTCGGTAATATTTATCCCACTCTGCGATTTCTTTACTAGTTATTACTTTAGTCATGATTATTTTACTGCAAGAAAAATACCACTTAAACTGTTGAAATTCAAAAAGTATAAACTAATGAAAGGTAAGACCCTTAGCAGACACGTCCGTCGGCCCTATTAGATGGACCTATATTGAGCGCTGCCCTGGCAGTGATTGAAGCAGTTTAATTGTATACTCATTATTTGTTGAGCGTAGTATCTCAGTTGGAATTCCTTTATCTACGATCCTGCCATCACGCATGACCAACATACGATCGCATAAAAAATTAATCACAGCTAGATCATGACTAATGAAAATTATACTTAAGTCAAGGCTATCCCTCAGATCTAAAAGTAAATTTAATATTTGAGCTTGTACTGACACATCTAGAGCCGATACACACTCATCACATATCAGTACGCTGGGCTCGACAGCAATCGCTCTTGCAATAGTCACTCGCTGCCGCTCTCCGCCGCTGAGCTCGTGGGGATAGCGACCTAGATGCCCCTCAGATAAACCTACTGATATCATTATCGTTTTGATTCTATTCTTCCTTTCTACTGCAGTCAACTCTGAAAAATGGATAGATAACGCCATCCCTATGCTAGCCTCGGCAGTCATCCGAGGATCAAGAGAACCAGTCACATCCTGAAATATTATCTGCAAGTCTTTCCTTATTCGCTTGAGTGCTTTTCCATTGAGTTGTAGAATATCCTCACCTCCATAAACAACAGTGCCAGCTGTCGGCGATTCCAACGCAAGCAAAAGTTTTGCAAGAGTAGATTTACCAGACCCTGATTCACCTACGATTCCTAACACTTCACCTTTTCTTAGTACTACCGAAACATCATTGACTGCCTTGACTTCGTGTATAGATTTATTTAGTAGCCCTTTCTTTATGAAAAAAGTTTTACTTAAACCATTCGCTGTCATTAACTCAGGCTGATTTGAGATGTAATCTTGTCTCTTTTTCAATTCAGCATTAGTCTCTGGCCGATATATTTCATCATTTAAAAGTGCGCCGTTTTTTAGTCTTTCATAAGTTGGCAATCGTTTTGACCTTGCTGTGATTCTGGGCCTGCAATGGAGCAGCGCTTGTGTATATTCCTGTTTAGGATTCTCGAATATATGTTTTGTCTCTCCCCTCTCTATGATCACTCCCTCTTTCATCACCAGCACTTGATTCGCCATCTCAGCAATCACACCTAGATCATGAGATATAAATATCATGGACATCTGTAATTCAGATCTTAGCTCTTTTAAAAGGTCCAACACTCCTTTCTGAGTTATTACATCCAGACCTGTGGTGGGTTCATCAGCAATTAATATTCTTGGCTCGTTAGCTATAGCCATAGCGATCATGCATCGCTGCAACTGCCCACCTGACAGCTGGTGAGGATAGGCTGTTAGGATTCTCTTTGGCTCTTCTATTCTTACCTTACCTAATAGATCTTGAAGGTATAAATCTAATTGTGGCCTAGATTTATCATGAATCAGGACTGCCTCTTTTAGTTGCTGCCCAATAGTTTGGATAGGATTAAACGCTGATATCGCTTGTTGGTATACGATACCTATTTTACTTCCTCTGTATTTAGCTATTTCTTTTTCGGATAGACTTAAGAGGTCTGTAGAAGAGTTGGTAACATTATCACAATAAACCGCTGTACCTTCTAGTACTATGCCTGGAGACTCTACGAGCTGCATTATTGACAGCATCGTAACAGATTTACCTGATCCGGACTCACCTACGATACCTAGTGTTTCTCCATACGCCAGCTCAAAAGAAATGCCATCGACAGCTTTTACTTTATCCGGCTTAACGTCAAAATAAGTCTTAAGGCGCTCAACTTTTAATATGGGTACTTCTTGCTGGTAAATACTACTATAGGATTTCTGACCAAGGTAATGCAAAATTAACACGTAAGATAACTTGTCTTCTTCTCATAACTAGGGTAAATACCTATAATACGAAGCGTGAAAATAATGTTAACAAGTATATCGATTCGTGTAATCGAACTTACTGCTCGTCTTAGCGTATAAGACTATAAATACCAAATAATGAAGAAACTACTTAAATACATCATATTTATATTTATCGGCTTGATAATAGCTATTGGAATCGCTGGTTATCTATTTAGTGGACAGATAGAAGATAGGCTCAAGACTGAGATTAATAAACAAGTAAATGCTACTGTAGATTTTGAGGATCTAGATATCAGCTTCCTTAAAAGTTTTCCAAATCTCGGTATTTCTCTAAATGGGCTTACGATTGATGGTATCGATGATTTTGAAGGAAGGCGGTTAGCCGATATTGAAGAATTTATTATTAATGTAGATCTTTCGACAATTTTCAAATCTTCCTCTCCACTCAAGATCAATTCGTTTATAATTAATAGTCCTAAGTTGGATATTCTAGTAACTAAGGATGGTAAAGCTAATTATGATATCACAAAGCCATCCGACTCTAGTGGCGAGAGTTTTGATCTCAATATAAATGGATATGAAATTAACGATGGAATACTGAATTATAATGATCTCTCAACAGGCTACTCCGTTATTGGTGAGGCCATCGACCACGCTGGCAAAGGAGATTTCACACAAAATGTATTTGACTTAGATACTGAGAGTTCAATTGGTCGCTTGACCCCTAGTCTCAATGGTGTACAAGTTTTTTCTACACTAGCTATCAAGCTCGATAGCGATATCAAAGTTAACCTAGACCAAGGTAAATATGGTCTAGCAGACGCATTGCTATCTATAAATGACCTCAAGCTCAAAACTGATGGGACCGTCACCGTAGGAGAATCTACCACTGGTATAGATCTAGTGTTTACAACTTTCGAAAATGACATTAAGTCATTTGTCTCTCTTCTACCTAACATGTACAAAGGGGACTTTAAGAACGCGCAAGCAAGTGGCGATTTCAAGGTTAATGGATTTGTGAAAGGTGAGCTATCTGAAAATAGTTATCCCGACTTCAAGTTTGAAATGAATGCAAAGGATGGCTCTTTTAAATATCCTGGACTGAGTAGTACAATATCAGCAATACTAGCTGATGTCAAAATCACAAATACCAGTAAGGATCTCAGCAATCTGATGATTGACATACCTACTTACAACTTTAAAGTAGATGAGTACTTCCTAGAAGGAAAAATGAATGCAGACAATCTGATGACCAATCCTAGATTTGATGTAGCCATGAAAGGTAACATGGATTTGGCTAAACTAAAAAGCGCATACCCACTTAATGAGTTTGACAATGTGAGTGGTCAGATAGAAACGGATTTTCAACTAAAGTCTAATCAGCAAGACATAGAACAAGGGAATTTTAAGGACTTGGTCTTCGAAGGTTTTCTTAATGTTGATAATCTGATGATCAAAAATAATGATGCGCTCCAGATAGAAGCTAAATCTGTAACTGCAAAAGCAAATACAAAAAATATTGATATCGAATTTGAATCTGTTCAATATGGTGATACCGATCTCACAGGGACTTTCAAAATGATAGAACCACTCAATGTAATGACAGATGATATGCCACTCAAAGGTGCTGTAGTCACAAAGTCCACTAATCTCAATATTGACCAATGGATGAGTTCCAACACGGATGAGCAGGAATCATTTGAAGATCAAAATGTAGTATTAGCAGATCTGATGAAGCGTATAGATCTTAGTGTTAATTCTGAGGCTGGTAAAGTAAAATATGAAACCTATCCTATAGAGAATGGAGTGTTAGAAGGTTCATTATCAAATAATAGTCTGAACATATCCAAAGGTATCGCACAAATAAAGAATAGTGATTTTGCCTTATCAGGAAATCTTAGCAATATGGCTGAATATATCTTCTATAACGATACCATGACTGGCAGTCTTCAGTTGTCTTCGGATGTAGTAAAATTTGAGGATTTTTTAGCCGAAGATGAATCAGGGGAATTAGAAGAATTCGTCTTGGTGCCTGAGAATATAGATATCACGATCGATAGTAAGATCAAGAAACTATACTATCAAAATATAGACATCACTGATGCTAACGGGCAGGTAGCCATAGTCCCTAATGAGTTGCAGTTGCAAGATTTCAAGGGTAAGGTAATCGGAGGTTCTATCTCAATCGATGGACTTTACAATACGGCGGATGCAGAGAAGCCTCGATTTGGCCTTAAGTATGATATGGGTAACATGCAATTTGCAGAAGCCTTTGAAAAAGTAAGATCCGTAAAACTAATAGCGCCGATCGCAAAATATATCGAAGGTGTATTCAATGGTAATTTGATATTAGAAGGTGACCTCACTAAGGACTTATTACCAGACACTAATACATTAACTGGCTCTGGATATTTAGAAACATTAGAGGGGAAAGTCAGTGGTTTCAAGCCATTGGAAAAAGTCAAGGAGATCATCAAATTCAAAGAGCTGAAAGAATGGACGATCAAGAATTCTAAGAACTGGTTTGAGATCAATGATGGGTTTGTGAAAATGGAGGATTTCAATCAGACTTGGAATGATATCGATTTTAAGATAAGTGGGTCTCACAAGATCAATCAGGATATGAATTATACATTCAGAGCAAAAGTACCTAGAGAGATCTTGGATAATTCTGCTACTAAACTTGCAAATGAAGGCATAGACAAATTATTAGGAGCCATCAAAAAGACAGGTCTTGATCTGGATGCTAAGTACTTTTTAGTAGATATAATCCTCACCGGTAATCTCTTAGACCCTAAAGTACAGCTCAAGCCAATAGGAATTGACAATAGCGATATCTCACTAAAAGACGCAGCAACGGCGGCCGTTGAGAGTAAAGTACAAGAAGCGAAAGACAGCGTCAATACTCGAATAGAAGAAGAGAAAAGGAAAGCTGAGGACAAAGCAAAAAGTGAGATTGACAGTATCCGCACCAAGCTTGAAAATAAGACTGAAGAAGTAAAGGATTCTCTGATCACAGTCGCAGAGGCGAAAGCTAAAGAAGCTGTTGATAAGGCTAAAGAAAAATTTGGTGGGGTCTTGAAGAATACCATTGACTCTTCTTTTACAAAGGAGGCACAAGATTCGATATTTACTGACCTGGCTAAGAAGACAGGAATTATTATTGGAGATTCTACGAATACCCAGATAGATAGCCTCAAAAGCAAACTAGATAAATGGAATCCGTTTAAAAAGAAGAAAAAAGAAAATTAACTTGAGCTTATATATAAAGCGGTAAAAAAATACAAGGAGGAATAGATTTCTTATTTGGCCGATTTAGTTAAAAGAAATTTAAACTTTTGCTGGTTTCATAACGTAAATGTTCTTTTATTTGTAGCTCAATAATAAATATGATTCTTAATACTAACTCGTGGTGGCTT